>CENX01069090.1_pt1 | contig 51102 bp, 48 predicted proteins | sample 361321 | NCBI WGS metagenome assembly CENX01 (sample SAMEA2619678, study PRJEB7988) | marine metagenome | isolation source: saline water (ENVO:00002010), including | reverse complement strand
TTACATCATTCCACCCATTCCACCCATTCCACCCATTCCAGGATCTGCTGGCATAGGAGGCATTTTGTCTTCTTCAGGTACTTCAGTAATCGCAGCTTCAGTAGTTAAGATCATTCCTGCAATGGAAGCTGCATTTTCAACAGCTACTCTTGCAACTTTTGCTGGATCAATAATTCCTGCTTCAAACATCTTCACGTACTGATCATTTCTAGCATCGTAACCATTATCACCCTTCTTATCTCTGACATTTTGCACGACGATTGATGCCTCTTGCCCTGCGTTACTTACAATTTGCCTAATTGGCTCTTCAAGAGCGCGTCTCATTATATCGACACCAACCTGTTGTTCATCTTCAACTTCTACTTTATCTAATGCTGGTATTGATCGCAACAGCGCAACACCGCCTCCTGGAACAATACCTTCCTCAACAGCAGCTCTTGTAGCATGAAGTGCATCTTCTACTCGAGCTTTTTTCTCTTTCATTTCAACTTCAGTGGCTGCTCCTACATTTATAACGGCAACTCCGCCGGATAGTTTTGCTAACCTCTCCTGAAGCTTTTCACGATCATAGTCAGAAGTAGTTTTTTCTACCTGGACCTTAATTTCATTTATTCGTGATTTTATAGCATCTATCGAACCTCCGCCATCCACAATGGTAGTGTTGTCTTTATCAGAAACAACACGTTTAGCTGTACCAAGGTAATCAAGATTAGCATTTTCAAGTTTATATCCTGCGTCCTCAGATATAACAGTGGCTCCTGTAAGAACAGCGATATCTTCAAGCATTGCTTTTCTTCTATCACCGAAACCTGGCGCCTTCACAGCTAGAACCTTGAAAGTACCCCTCAATTTATTGACTACCAACGTAGCAAGTGCCTCACCCTCGACATCTTCAGCAATGATCAATACTGGTTTCCCTGTTTGAACTACTTTTTCTAGAAGCGGCAACAAATCTTTCATATTGCTAATCTTTTTATCATGAATTAGAACGTAAGGATCATCCATTTCTGCATCCATTGATTCAGAGTTGGTCACAAAATATGGAGATAGATAACCTCTATCAAACTGCATACCTTCAACCGTTTCTAAAAAAGTTTCTGCGGTTTTTGATTCTTCTACGGTAATAACTCCATCTTTTCCAACTTTTTCCATTGCTTCTGCAATTTTTTCTCCAATTTCAGTATCATCATTTGCAGAAATAGTCGCCACTTGGGCAATTTGTTGACTATCTGGAAGATCTTTTGACTGAGCCTTTATTGCATTTACAACATGGTCTCTAGCTATATCTATACCTCGCTTAATTGACATTGGATTTGCACCAGCAGTTACATTCTTAATCCCTTCGTTAACGATAGATTGCGCTAGAACTGTGGCAGTTGTAGTACCATCGCCAGCAACATCTGATGTTTTCGATGCCACTTCGCGAACCATTTGGGCTCCTACATTCTCAAGCTTATCCTCTAATTCAATTTCTTTTGCTACGGTAACACCATCTTTTGTTACAGTTGGTGCACCAAATTTCTTCTCAATTACAACATTTCTTCCTTTTGGGCCTAGTGTCACCTTGACAGCATTTGCTAACCTGTCTACACCAGCTTTCAAAGAACCTCGAGCATCGAGGGAATATGCAATTTCTTTTGCCATTTTATTCTCCTTATAGTACTGCTAAAATATCGCTTTCGCGCATTATTATATAGTCCGTCCCCTCAATGGCAATTTCACTACCAGAATATTTTCCGTATAGTACTTTATCGCCGTTTTTGACGGTCATTTCAATTAAACTACCTGCATCGCTAGCTTTTCCTGGTCCTACCGCTAGAACAGTTCCCTGTTGCGGTTTTTCCTGGGCTGTATCAGGTAATATAATTCCACCAGCGGATTTATCCTCAGCTGGTGCAGGCTCGACCACTACTCGGTCAGCCAGAGGCTTCAGGCTTAGTCCCATATCTGAAACTCCTTTTTTTCTTTTCTTTGTTTAGTTAAGTATTAATTCGTTATTGACTACAAGCGGCGGCGAATTTAATACAATGGTTGTGTATAACCAAGATGACTTTATCGCACTGCTTAAATAACTCACATATACGACGCTTCAAAAATCATGCCACTGCAAAAGGTATTTCATTATGTAATATTTTTTATAATTATTATGCCAATATGGCATTATTATCATCAATCCCCGGTACTCCCAAATCCACCTGCTCCTCGTTCGGTTTCTGATAATTTGTCTACTACTTCAAGTTCTATTGAGTCACCGCCCATTGCAACAATTTGAAACAATCGTTGTCCTGGTTTTAATGTAAAGGGAACAGATTTAATATTATCTACTGCCGCCATTATCTCACCCCTGTAACCTCCATCAATTAAACCAACAGCATTACACAATCTCAGCGGTGTTTTAGATATACTTGATCTCGCCATTAGAAAATAAGGTTTTGATTCTGAATTTTCACACGATATTTGGAGATGTATTTTAGCAGTTTCTCCGCCATTTATAGTTTGGTTATCAATAATGAACAAATCAAGACCTGCATCTCCATCATGGAAATGACCATGATTTAAGTAGTACTTTCTTACACTTTTTGAAAATGGTTTTATTTTTAATTTCATATAACTTATTATAATTAATTGTTTCTTAATTTGAAATTTATTCGAGGTAGATAGTAAATAAAAATACTAATCAAAAAAATTCCTACTCCAATTACAGATTCTACCATCTTTTCTTTGAAGGCATAAAATAATATCCACAAGTTCGCTAACATAAATACTAATGGAGTAAATGGATAACCCCATGCTTTATAAGCCATATTTATTTTAGGTACTCTTATCCTAAGTACAAATAAGGATCCTACTGTGAGTGTGGTAGTAATTATGAGTGTAATTCCGACATACATCAATACTTGCTCAAAAGTAGACGAAAAAATAAAAATAAGAGAAAGTACAAATTGTAGGTAATACGCTCTTATTGGAATACCTTTATTATTTTTTTTCTTAAAAAAGTGGATGAAAGTATTATCTGTCCCCATTGCTTGAATTATTCTAGGACCGATGAATACGTAACTACTAATGGTAGACAATAAAATAATAGAAATTCCAAGCGTAATTATTGTAGCGCCCGATTGACCAAAAATAAAAACTCCGGCAATATAACCAACTTCTACTTGCCCTTCCATGTTTTGGATTGGAGTACTTAGTAAGAAAATGTAATTTAGCAGAACATAAAGAAAAGCTACTAAAACAGTTCCAACAATCATTGAAAACGGAATGTTTTTTTTTGGGTTTTCTATTTCCCCGGCTATATAGATAACTGAGTTCCACCCTGTATAAGCATACGAGACCCAAACTAAACTTACAGCAAAATTTGGGCTTAACATTAAAGCAATATCATTGTACTTTGGAATTAGTGAAATATTTTGCGCATTTTCGATAAAAAATCCAAATATAATAATGATTATAATAATAGCTAACTTTATACCTGTTGTCCAATTTTGAAATGCGGTGCCTAGTTTAATACTATTCATATGTAATAGATGGAGCATTACTATTACAAGGAAAGCAACTAGCTTAGGGTTTAAGTATGGTACGGCTGCAGTAAAATAATTCCCTAGTGCCATGCTTGCAAGCACCGCTGGAGCAGTAAAACCAACGGTCGCAGATACTAATCCAGCAGAGAAACCTATCGATGGATGAAGAATCTTGGTTAATATATTATACTCTCCTCCTGAATTAGGCATAGCAACACCCAATTCTCCATAGGTGAGAGCTCCACACAAAGAAATTGCCGCTCCAATTACCCATAGCATTAATAAAGAAAAGACCGATTTAATATCAATCAGTTGAAAACCAAGACTTGTAAAAACTCCGGTACCAATCATTGCCGCCACCACAAATGATATAGCTGTTGGGAGTTTAAGCCAGCGATTTTCATTTCCATTTGAAATTAGCGTCAAAAGGTTAACTGCGTATCAAATTAAAAGCCAGTAGAGCCCAGCCCAAAATCAAAAATATACCTCCTATTGGTGTTACCCCGCCTAGCCAGCGAAGATTGAGGAGCACTAAAAAATAAAGACTACCAGAAAAAATTATTAGGCCGATTGTAATAATCAATGCAGGAAGAGAAATTAAATCATGGTTAAAATGAAAACTCATAACACCAAGGATGATAAGACCTAAAGCCTGATAAGTGTGGTATCTAACTCCTATTTCAAAAATTTCAATATCACTCTCAGAAAACCTTGTTTTGAGGAAATGGGAGCCAAAAGCGCCCAAAATAATAGCAAGAGAGAGTAGAAGTGCTCCTATGATAATCCATATTTTCATTTAACTGACTCCTCACGCTTAATGACAGTCCTCATTGGAAATGGTATTTCAATTTTTTCTTATCCGAAACGGACATGAAGATTTTTAATAAACTCATGTATTATTACATGCTGGTCGCCATATTTATTACATCTAAAATAAGCCATCATATTAATACTTGATTCAGCAAATAATTTAAATCTGACAGATGGATGATATTCTTTATTTGTTTGCTCCAGCTGATTTTGAACTTTATTTGCAACTTCCATGGCGATAGTCTCAGCTACATCTAAATCTGTTGAATAGGCCACACCAAATGGTATTTTAACAGAAAAACTTGGGTCTTTACTATCGTAATTTTTTATTATAGCCGAGGAAAGCCTTGTGTTTGGAATATGGATAATATTATTGGTCCGTTCCAATACAGTAGTATTTCTCCATGATATGTTGGTAACATAACCCATTTCCCCAGAATCGATATGTATAAAATCACCCGGCTGAACTTTTTTACTCAACAAAATATGTAATCCTGCAAAAATATCAGAAAGTGTATCTTTTAAAGCAAGTGATACTGCTAGCCCACCAACACCCAGTGCAGTAAGCATAGGCGCAATGGAAATTTTTAATAAATCAAGAATGATTAAAACACCTATGACATATATTGCTATATTTAGTATGTTTGTGAACATAACAGTTGATGGGAATCCTTTGTTTTGTTTGTGCGACCATAAATTAAATAGACCTAAAATCAATTTGGAGGAGGCATGTGTTACCGAAAGAATAAGTAAAATTATTAAAATTTGTGAGATGTAAGAACCAACCGGGTCAGCTACGGGAAAATATTTTAATGAAAAAGAAAAAGATGCCAAGAAAAACCAAAAGATTATTTGAGGCTCCAAGGCTTTTAAAATAACATCATCGCCCTCCCATTTTGATTTTTTTGCAGCTGTGACAAGTAGGGAGTGTATAAATCTTTTAAAAACCCATCCAATAATTATTCCTAATATAATAACACTGATGATAGGACCCCATTTTATAATATGTAACTTAAGGAAAGGGATCATCAATCAAATTTAACCGATACTAATTTAGACAATCCTTTCCTCTCTTGTGTAACGCCATACATATAATCAGCTATTTCCATCGTTAATTTATTATGGGTAACAATTATGAATTGAGTTTCATTACAAAATTTTTGTAGTACTTTAGTGAACTTCCTTATGTTAACATCGTCTAATGGAGCATCTACCTCATCAAGTATACAATAAGGACTTGGTTTGACTTGGTAAATAGCAAAAAGCAATGAAATAGCAGTCAATGCTTTTTCTCCAGACGATAAAAGCCTTAGGGAAGTATTTCTCTTGCCCGGAGGCTGAGCGATGATACCAATATCAGCCTCAAGAGCATCCGGATCTCCAACAAGATTAAGTGTAGCGCTACCGCCCTCAAAAAAAAGCTTAAACAAATCCTCAAAATTTGACTTTATAAGCTCAAAAGTCTCCTGAAACCTTTTTCTAGCGACACGGTCAATTTTTTGTATCGTCTCTCTTAAATCATTTTCCGCAGCATATAAATCCTCACGCTGATCATTTAATATCGATAACCGATCTAACTCTTCCTCGTGCTCATGTTTCACCGCCATATTTATCGGTCCAATATTTTCAATACTTCGCTGAATCTTATCCATATTCAATTTTAACTCATCTTCAGTTTGATCAACAATTTTTTCATCCTCAATTAACTTTCCATATCTATCTAAAACTCTTTCCTCGACAAGTTTTATTTTTTGAGCATATTCAGAAACATCTAATTCTGCATTTTTTAATTCTTCCAGAATTTTTTCCCTATTTTTTTGCTCTAAGGCGATTTTTGTTTGAATATCTTCAATTGAATCAAATGTATCTCTGTATGCAGTTTGCTTTAGGTCGATCACGGACCTCTGTTTACTTACTTCAGCATTAACTCCTTGAAGGTCTTTTTCACCAATACTGATATTTTTGTCTAGGTTTGATTTTTTTTGTTTTAATTTTTCAATTTCTTTGGAGATAGTTTCCTGTCTAGTTTTTAACTCTTCTACTCTTTTTCTGCTTGAAGATTGCTTATACTTCACATTATCCCTTGATGATTCTATTTCAACTAAGCGAATTCTTAGGTTCTGAATGTTTTGGTGATATTTATCCCTTTTTGATCTTTTCTCTAGTAAGTCTTTATTCGCATACTCAACATTTTCTTCAATTAGTTTAAGCTCATTCGAGGCCTTTAAAGTAGTTGGTTCTAAGGTCTCTAGAGCTATTTTTGATTCTCTAAGAATAATCTTATTTTCCGTAATAGATTTGTCAAAATTTGAAATACTAATAATTAATTGTTCATGCTGAATTTGTATCTTTAGGTTTACGGAATCACGCTCAGATAAATTCTTTTTCAATTCTTGAATTACAAGTTCTTGTTTTTCAATATCTATTTTTAAGAGGCTAATTTTTTTATCGATAGCATCATGTTGGGAGCTAATATAATTATTTTTTTTATTAATTTCCTTGATCTCAACCTTTAGAGATTCTACTTTGATTTTCCTACCAATCATGCTTCCGCCAGTGGATTTTTGGCGGTTTTTTAAAACGAGATCACTGCGAAAATAGGATCCTGACTTATCTACTAAACCCCAACCATCAAGGTCCTTAAGACTGGTAGACTTTTGCAAATTATCTACAACCAATATATTACCAAACAAATATTTTGCTAAAGGTATTAGCTGTTCACCAGTAGTGATTAAATCAGATACTCTTCCAAGAATTCTTGAATTCATCGGAACAGGTTTTAAATCAAGTTTATAATTCGAAACTTCCTCCAGTGGGATAATGGTCAAATTACCAGCTTTTAAATCATTAGCCTTTTTGATGGTATCAAGAGCAGATTTTTTATTTTCAGCAATAAGACAATGTGATAAATCTCCCAAGGATGATTCTAATGCATCCCGCAAATCTGGTTCAATCTGAAACATATCAGCCGCAGTCCCAAGAACTCCTTGAAATTTTTTAGGATTCTCTAGTATGAACTTAGTTCCTTCTGGAAAACCTTCCTTTGTTTGTATCAACCCATTGTAAAAATCTAACTGACCTTTTAAAATCTCAAGATGTGAAGAAACATTTCTTTTTTCATCCAATAGTGAATGTTTACTTTCAACAAGATTTGTAAGTTTTTCTTCATTTTTTATATGCGATTTCTTGTTTGAAAGAATTTTTTTTGAAATACTTTCTATTTCTATATCATTTTTTTTTAATTCTTCAATTTGACTGGATTTGATAATGTTTGATTCTGCTAAACTTTCTTCTAATTTTTTAAGAGAATTTTGTTTTTCATCCAAAAGCGCTTGTGTTCTATCGTAAAGTGTCCGCTCTTCCATTTGTTTTCGCTTCATTTCCCATCTGACACTCTGCTCTTTGTCTAGTTTTTTTTCAGCCTTACGATAATCACTTTCAAGTTTATCATAAACTTCTTTTTCTATCTTATAGGCTTCAATTAGGCTATCAATTTCAGGTTCAAGATTAGTCATTTCTTTATCAAAACTTATACTAAGTTGCTTCAGCTCACCTATTTTTTTATTATTGTTAATGGTCTCTCTCTCAAGCCTATCAATGTTTAACAAAATACTGCGTCCCTTTTCAGTTCCAATAAGTATGTTATTCCTAGTAGTTTCTCGATCTTCTTTTATCTTCCTCATCTTTTCACGCATTCGATTAATATCATCTTCTTGAGTTTTATATGTTATCCTTAGGCTTTTTAATGAATCCTCATCCTTTGTTGATTCAACATTATTATTTTCTCTTAAATGGTTAAAGTCTTTTATTTTCTTCTTCAGCGGTGAAAGCATTGATTTGAAGCGAAATACCTGTAAATAGGCTAGAGACAGATCATTTTCCTCAAGGCTATTTGTTAAGGATTCATGTCGTTTATATCTCTTTAATTGTAAACTTAAATTTTTAACTTTTTGCTCAACCTCAATTATTATATCGTTTACTCTATCAAGGTCCATTCTCGTGACCTCAAATCGACGAATTGTTCGCTTCCTCTGGTGCCTATATTTGTTAATACCAGCGGCCTCTTCAAACATTTTCCGGCGATCTTCTCCGGTTTCAGAAAGAATTTGTTCAATCATTTTTAATTCAATCACTGAATAGGCATCTGCACCCATCCCTGTATCAACAAAAAGTTCGTTAATGTCTTTTAATCTACATGGCGTTCTATTTAAAAAATATTCTGATTCGCCACTACGATACACTCTTCTGGCAATTTCAATATCATTATATTCAATAGGTAGCTTTCCACTATTATTGTGAACCGTGAGCGCTACCTCACATACCCCTAAAGGTTTTACATTAGCGGCACCATTAAAAATTACATCTTCCATTTTTCCACTGCGAAGAACACTATACTTTTGTTCACCAAGAACCCATCGGATTGCATCTACGATATTGGTTTTACCACATCCATTTGGGCCAACAACTGTCGTCACGCCTTGTCCTAATTTCATAACTTCTTTTTTTGCAAAAGATTTAAAGCCATGAAGTTTAAGTTCTGATATATACACTAATTAAAATTTTGGTTGCGGAAGCTAAATTTACAAGAAATGAGAGGATAATTCCACCTTGCATTGGGAATATTTACTTATTTTCATCCTGGAGGCCAGCCTAAGCTTCTACCCCCTATCAGATGAAGGTGTATATGAAACACCGTCTGCCCAGCATTTTTGTTACAGTTAAATATGGTTCTATAGCCCTCCTTTGCTATTCCCTCAATAGCAGCTACCTCTTTTGCAGCTAACATGATTTCTCCAAGAATATTTGAATGGTTGTTCCTTATATCATTGAGAGTTGATATATGAAATTTGGGAATAATTAAAACATGAGTGGGAGCAACGGGGTTAATATCTCTAAAGGAAAGAATAGATCCATTTGAATATACTATATCTGCGGAAATCTGTTTATTGATAATTTTACAAAATAAACAATTTTCCATTTTACCTTAATATTTCATTTAAAACAGATAGAGAGTATAGTGTAGCTGTTTCAGACCTAAGACGTCTTTGGCCAAGATTATAATTAAACACATTATTTTTTCTCATAATATTTAATTCATTATCTGAAAAATCTCCCTCGGGGCCAATAATAACATGGACTGGTTTATCCAAAGTGTAATTTACATCTTCCAGCTTATTTGGTGAAGTCATAACCCCTGCCAGCATTTGCCCAACATTTACAGAAAAATAGTTTATTAAATCTATTGGTTTTGTAAGCATAGGAAATTTACTTCTGCGACATTGTTTTGATGCCTCTATGATTATTTTTTTTGACCTATCAAAATTAAGAGTCGTTTTTGTACAACGCTCTGCAACAATAGGAGTAATTTTCTGAACCCCAAGTTCAGTAGCTTTTTCTAAAACTATTTCGAATTTACTTCTTTTTATTAAGGAAATAGCCAAGTTGATTGAATGATCATTTTCTCCGTAGTTAGGGAAATGTTTAATTATTTGGCCTGATAGACCATTTGATTTAAGGATCTCAATTTTAGCATGATAACCATTTCCTTTACCATCGAGAAGCCAGATTTTATCTTTTTTTTTTAATCTAAGAACTCTAATAGCATGATAGGATTCTGCTTTACTTAAAGTAAACTTATTTGATGTGACATCATTTGGATTAATTTTAAAAGCATGATCTAAAATCATTTTTTCAAACGATTGAAAGATATATGAATCAACAATCCAGAATAATCTTTTTTCCCATCCGAAGTTTTTGCAAGAGGTAAATATTCATATCCCATATGAAGCATAATTGTTGTTGAACTTACTGTCTTGACTTCTGCGCCAACGCCAGCAAAACCACCCCAAGATCCATGAGTATCAGAGTTAACCCATCGGTTTATAAATTTTCCAGACTCTTGACCATTTATCGTTAAGATGGGCCCACTTTTAAGTGTGATAAATGGTGAAAAGTTATTTGCGATCTTACCTGCAAATGGATAATAATTTGATCCTAGGAAAAATGGAACAAGCAATAAGCTTTTACCGCCTACAGATTGATATTGATTATAATACCAATCATAAACAATTGTTTCTTCACTGGCCTTGATATCATAGAATCTTAGTTCACCGGATAAGCTATATTTCCCTGATTCGTGGGTATATTGCCTAGCAAGAAAGATTCCTGATCCATTCGAGCCAATATCCAATCCAAATCCCTGATGCACATCATTAAATTGTGCAACTAAAAAAGATGGGAGTCCAACTGCGATTAGTAGTTTTAACATATTAGTAAATCAAAATATTTATATATTAACAATGAATTAATATTAAACAAATAGGGAAAAGAAACTTTATTTATCTTCAAAATCAGCATCTAAAATATCCATCTTCCCAACCTTTTTGCTAATAGAACTTTTTCGTTTACTTTGCTTATAGTTCTCATTAATTACCAGTAGAGATTTTAATGGTAACCATAAACGATATAAAACATAAATAACAAAACCTAATATCAACCATCGCATAATTATAACGCTGAAATTGGATTAAAAAATTTAGTGCCCGTGATTGGTTGGCGTATGTATTTAATGACTTCATCAAGATCATTGCTATTATTTACAAAATCAATATTATTTGTATTTATTATCACTAAGGGCGTGTCTTGATAACGAAAAAAATATTCTGTATAAACCTGATTTAGTGCATCAATATATTCCCAAGTTATCTCTTTTTCGATTTCACGTCCTCTTTTTTCAATATTTTTCATTAGGTTATTAGTATCGGCTTGCAGATATATTACTAAATCTGGCTTTATAATATTCCTCTCAAGAAGATTTGCTACTGTATCATACAAATGCATTTCATTTTCATTAAGGTTAAGTGATGCGAACAATCGATCTTTTATAAACATATAATCGGTAATCAATAAACTCTGAAACATATCTAATTGGCGTAACTCTTGCTGTTGACGATATCGCTGAAGTAAAAAAAACAATTGGGTTTGGAAAGCATACCTCTCAGGATCAGTATAGAACTCTCCTAAAAAGGGGTTGTCATCAAATTCCTCAAGAATTAAACGAGCACCAAGTTCCTTGGAAATAAGGCTGGCTAGACTGGTTTTACCTACTCCAATTGCACCCTCAATTGCTATGTAATATAGATTTCTCATGCCTGTGTCTTCATATAGTGTTTTGTTACAGAAGAATTATCTGGGCAATATTCCAAAAGTTTTTTTACTGTCATATTTGTATTAGGAATTTTAAAATCTGAAGCAATTTCATTAAATGGAATCAAAACGAATTTGCGTAATGCAAGCATTGGATGCGGTAATGTTAAATTTGCAGTCTCCAAGAAAGAGTTCCCGAATACCAAAATATCAATATCAATCGTTCTTGGATGATTTTTTTTTAGGTTCCTTTTTTTACCAAGCATCTTCTCTATTCTTTCAGTTACATCAAAAAATTCGAATGGTTGCAATTCTGTATCGCATGATACTACGGAATTTAAAAACTTAGGTTGGTCAGTGTTATATAAAGGTTCCGATTCATAAAATGAAGAACTTTGTATATTCATGATGTCAAGGTTTATCGAAAGTGCCATTGTAGCTTGTGCGAGATTAGACTCTCGATCACCTATATTAGATCCTAATGATAAATACACTTTTGCACTCATTCATACCTTCCTTATGACTTCAACTTCAACCGTATCAAACTTTGCTGGAATGGGTGCATGTGGTTTTCTAATCTTGACAATGACTTTTTTTACTGAAAACTTTTTGATTATACCTGTACATATTGACTCTGCAACTGTTTCAATTAGGTTGCAATCTCTAGACCTAAATATATCAATTGTCAATAATATTAAATCATTGTAATCGATTGTATTTTTTACTTTATCATTCAATCCAGCTTGTCTTAATGATTTGTGAACCTCAAGATCTATTTCAAATAAATAATCTTTTTCTTTTTCAAATTCATAAATACCATGCTTTCCTGGAATTTTTAAGTTAAAAACTCTTATCTTATCCATACTATTTAATAAACTGAACTTTTTGAGTAAAGTTTTTATTTTCTGTATCAAGGACGATGAAATAAATACCAGATGATTTATCGTAAATTTTCCAATTAATTTGGTTTAATCCTATTTTTGTTTTCCCAGACCAAATAGAACCAGAATAATTTCCTCTCAAATCATAAATCTTTATATTACCATTTTGTTCACCAACTGTCTCTGGGATAAAAAATGAAATTGTTGTCCCGGAATTAAATGGATTTGGATAGGCTGGATATAGAGTTATTTGACTAGGCCCTGGAAATTCATACCCCATATTCAAATATTCAACTTCTTTTAATATCCACTCATCTGGATCAAGGATTAAATTAAATGTCGAATACCCGACGCTTCCAAGATTATAGCTCTCAAAGGCCTGACTATTCTCAACTCTTATTTCTCTAACACCATCAGGTAGTAAAAGTTGCAAATTAATTGGCATTTTAAAATACTGTGTTTTCTGAACCTGTTGGATGTTAACAATAAGCTCAGAGTTCTGATTTATTTCCCAAGAGATTGAGTACTTTGGATATCCTTCGCCATAGATCCACTGATCAAAAAAATAATCGAGATCTATTCCCGAAATTGATTCACTTACATTTTGAAAATCTTCAGTGGTAACAGCATTGTAGGCAAGAGAATCATTGCTGCCGTATGATCTCAAAACATTGAAAAAAGTTGAGTCTCCTAAAACTCCTCTCAGCATATGTAAAACCCATCCTGCTTTATTATAGCTTAGATTTCCATTGAAAATTTCTAAAGTTGAGGTGGGATTTTCTACATAGATAGTACCAGGACCATAGTAAGCATGCGCACTCCAATAATCACGATACGCACCAACGCCATATTTTTCTTCTTGCCACAGTGCTTCGCAAAAACGGGCGAAACCCTCATTTAACCAAATATGATTAAAGCTTGCACAAGTAACTAAGTTACCCCACCATTGATGAGCAAGCTCATGAGCGATTAGCCACTCTGAGTAACCACCCATGCTAGATATAGTTTGGTGCTCCATTCCTCCTGCACGGTTGAATTCAACATGACCATACTTTTCATTTATGAATGGGTATTGTCCAAACTTTTCTGAAAAAACAGTTATCATTTCTTTAGTCTTAAGATAATTATTATAGGTTATATCAAAATGGTCAGGATAAACATAAAAATCAATAGGCATCGTGTCATTATGAGGGCTTATATAATTATCACTCCAAAATCTGTAGGGATAAGTTGTTATCGATACTAGGTAAGTTGAAATTGGATATTTTTCTTTCCAATGATATTTCTTCCTTCCATTTCCTAGATCTGTTTCATCAATCAATAAACCATTAGAAACTGGGATCTGATTATCAGGCAATGAAATTATAATATCCATAGAATCTGCTTTGTCTGAGGGATCATCTTTACAAGGCCACCAATCTCTTGCACCATATGGCTCTGACAAAGTCCATATATGGTCCTCCCCATTGTAGGTGTCAAAATTAAACGAACCAAATCCAGAAGGTATAGGGGTTCCCCCATAAAATATTTCAATACTAAATTCATACTCCTCAAACACAGTAATTGCAGGAGGATGTACCTTCAACATATGGTTTTCATGCACAAACGGCCATATTTGTCCATGAAACTTTACCGAGTCTACCCTCATTGCGCTAGAAAAGTCTAATTCGATAAAGTCAGGTTGATTCATTATAAATTTACCTCTAACAACTGACGTTCCGCTTATGATTCTTTGCTCAATAAATATATCTATATCCAATTTGTAATAAGATATATCTAATTTCTGTTGATCAGGTGTCAATGTTGATTTAAAATCCAAGATTCTATCTGAAGTATGCGATAATCCACAATTATATACAGGTTTATCTGTTCCACTAAACCTTGGGTATATCATTGCTGGAACTAGAAATATCATCAAATATTTCATGAGATAATATTAAGAACCTTTGATTCTGAAACACTGAAGCTTTTTAAAACACAAAGTAAAAGCAATTAAAAAAACTTTCCTATAGTCATTTTGTTATATGGTTAAAAACAGCTAGTAAAAGATTGATAAGCCAAATAAGGAATCAAAATGTAAAGTACAGAGTCTCTTATAAGATAAAAAAGAATAAAAGCAAATACGATTGAGAATCCTTTCTTTCTAATTAGAGTTTTAAAACCTCCTACCCTATATATATCTAACCATTGTACGAGAAATTTCGGACGTTTAAACAGATTTACCCCTTTCCTGGTTTGATTTTATCAAACTTTATGTTTTCATATTTTTCCCACATTGTTGCACCAGATGCTTCACTAAAGCGCAAAGCAAAAACAAGAGCGTCAAAGAATGGACTGTTTGCATATTCTCCATGACTATAATATTCATCTACCCACTTAACCATATCACCTAGGGCAATTTTATTATCATACATTCTATCAAAAATGCCATAAACTGTTTCAGCACGATTCTCGTAATACCATTGAGTTATTCCCCCAAAACCTTCTGATTCCTCAAGCTCTTTGTGGGTTTCATAAACCTGAACTAAATAAGAATATAAGAAAGTTTCTTTTTCATCTGTTGTTAGAGTTTTCCAATGTGCTACCGCTGGCGACAATACATTTTGACTACCTTGAGCAGCAAGAATAGTTGCAAAACATATTGAAATTAATAACTTCATAAATACCTCTCTTGTGTTCACTTAGTAGTTTTTTGACTTCTAATTATACGATTCTAATTAATCCATGTTCAATGTTAATCATCAATGGGATCTACCCAGTCGCCATATTTATCCATTAAATTAATCAATGAATCCACCGCAGTATCAACTGGTATATTTTTTATAACTAATTCTTGTCCCTTATACAATGAAATCCTTTTATCTCCAGTTCCCACATAGCCATAATCTGCATCAGCCATTTCACCTGGACCATTAACAATACAACCCATTATACCAATTTTTATCCCTTTGAGGTGAGAGGTGCGCGATCGAATTTTTGCAGTAGTCTCTTGCAGATCAAAAAGTGTTCTACCACATGAAGGGCAAGAAATATATTCTGTTTTAGAAATCCTTGACCTACTAGCTTGCAAAATCCCAAAACTAATCATATTTGAATATTCAATTTTTTGATCTGCTTTGATCCAGATTCCATCCCCGAATCCATCTGTTTGAAGTCCTCCAAAATCAGTTGAGCTGTACAATAAAAATTGTTCATCTGTTAGATTATTATATTCGCTTTTTATAATTATAGGATGTTTTATCCTATTGTCTACGCAAAACACAAACCATCTTCTAAAATCTGGGTATCTATTTTTTTTTAAAGAAGATAGAACAATGATTATGTTTTTACCTTTTTTTAATTTATTCATTGAGACATCGCCGTAATCATCTGCATCAATTTCTAAAAATACCGCTTCTTTAGGATCCCATATTTCAGGATTATAGTGCTTTATGGATAAGAATGGAAATTGTCCATTTTTTTTCTCATAACAGCCCGCATCAGCTAAAACTTTAAGGGCTCCAGGCGGTTTAAAATCAATAGTTTTTCTCCCAAGATAGATTAAATCTGGGGCCTGATCTGAAATCTTCCACTTGTCCTCATCAATTAGATAATTATATCCTATTTGAGCAAGGTCATTTTTTTTTATTACATCAAACTTCGAAAGGTCTGCAATTACCTTCGGGACAAACTTTGAACCAATATTTTTTACAGAGTTTGTCTCACGTCTTACCCTAAAAAATGGATTGTAGGGTAACGAAATTATAGGCTCTAATTCAAAATTTTCATTTCTATTCTCATATCTCTCCAATAAAGTCTTTGCTACTGGGATTTCAAACTCTGGCTCCTCTGTTAGGCTTACCCGAATTGTATCACCCAGACCATCTTCTAATAAGGTACCTATACCAACAGAAGATTTAATACGTCCGTCTTCAGCTTCGCCAGCTTCTGTCACGCCAAGGTGTAATGGGTAATTCATTTCTTCAGAAACCATGTGTTTTACTAATAACCGATATGCTTGAATCATTACCTGTGTATTACTTGCCTTCATTGAAAGAACGATGTCATTATAATTCTCATTTTTAGCAATACGTAAAAACTCCATTGCAGACTCTACCATGCCAATTGGAGTATCACCAAAGCGACTCATAATACGATCTGATAACGAGCCGTGATTAGTTCCAATTCGCATTGCTGTGCCCTCTTGTTTACATACATTTACAAGTGGCAAAAATTTATTCCTAATTCTATCAAGCTCTTCAATATACGATTGGTCGGAGTATTCATAGTTTTTGAACTGCTTTCGATCTGCGTAATTGCCAGGATTGATCCTAACTTTCTCTACAATTCTAGCAGCCACTAATGCAGCGTTCGGTGTAAAATGTATATCCGCAACAATAGGTGTTTTTATTCCTTTTTTGCTCAACCCAATCTTAATATCTTTTAAATTTTTTGCCTCATTCAAACTTGGTGCAGTAATCCTAACAATCTCACATCCTGCTTTTATCATTCTGATTGATTGATCAATTGTCGCCCTGGTGTCCATTGTATCAGTGGTTGTCATTGATTGAATTCTGATAGGATTCCCACCGCCTATGGCTATATCTCCACAGGAAACCTCTCTTGTACTCCAGCGACTATATTTTGTAAGGCTATTGCAGTATTCTTGCATTATTTTGGAGCGGTATATGGTTTCTGCATATAGTTAGAAGCCTCAATCATAGCAGATGACAAATTATTGAGATTTAAACACGATTCATAACTAGACTTTGCCAAACTACGATTTCCATTTAAATCGTGTATCTTACCTCTTAGTAAATATGCAAATCCCAAAATTATATCTAATTCACCATCGTAAGTTTTGATAGCCTCTTGGGCAAATGCTAAAGCACCCTCATAATCCTTCTGTTCAAACATTAGGAATGCAATCTCATATTTTAAGTAGGGAAAATACCATGCTTTTTGTCTTATAGTTAATTTTTCAGAAATAATATTTAAATTGGCTACTAACTTTTCTGATTCCTCATAATTACCGTTTTTTGTGGTGGCTTCAAGAAGCATCAATCTATAATAAAAATTATTTGGGAAATTATCAACAATTCTCCGTGAATGTTTTGCAGCAAGCACCGGATCGTCTTCAACCCAAAGATATAAAAAACTTAAAATTCCGTTTGCTTCAATCCAGGACCAATCACCACCATCTGCCGCAATACTAATTTGATTAAGTCCTGATAATGTTGAAGGGTTGAGACCAAAAATTTCTACAGCAAATTTTAATAACCGATTGCTTCTTCCGCTGTAATATTCTACAACTCCAAGCGGTAAATGTGCATCAGTAATTTCAGGATTATTTTCATGTACCTCATTTATGATTATAAAACCTTTGTAGGCTCTAAAAAGAGTTGATAGCCATTTTTTTTTCGCTAATGTTACCCTTGCATTCAACCCGATTGCAGAACCTTGGTACAATCGATAATATGGATCAATAGGATTCTCCTTAACTAAATTTTCATATATAGGCGTTACCTCAGCAAGCGTTTTTTCCAATATAATATGTGCTGAATCTGCGGAGTGATTCGCAAGGCTTCTGCTCCAACTAGCAGCGGCCCAAATAAAATGTACTCCTGGATGGTTGGGATAATCAGTACGAGCCCGGTTTAGTATTTCTAATGACCTATCATATTCGTAGTTATAGAATGCATAAACTCCTTTTTTTACTAAATCATCTCCCTGATGGACATTTTCCGAAAAAAGAATATTCATTAATATAAAAAAAAATAATACTCTCAAAATTTAATATAAAATAAAAGAAGTGATTAAACTAAGAATCCTGAGTAGACAATATGAGCCAACCTTTCGAATCATTATTTTCAGGTTTTATTTCTAAGCTACGCACCCAGCTTGCGCGTGCTAATTGTTTCTCTTCCATTTTCCAATATGTAATACCAATACCCATGTATGCATTTGCATCATTAGGGCTAAGCTCTAAAACTTCCTGAAAGGCCACAAGTGATTCCCTGAACATATTTTTTTCACGATAAAACTTTCCTAATGTTGCCATAGCACCAGGGAGCCAGACGGATGAATTATTGTTTACTGATAAAGCATTTTTAAATGCTTGCCTGCCCATTGTTGGATTTCCAATTCTATTATACTCCACTGCCATGATGTAATAAGTTTGAGGGAGAAGATTGTTTATCAATCCATTGTTAGGGCTATAATGAAGGAGATCTTCCCAAGCTGCCGCAGCTCTACCCCATTCAGAGGCATTAAAATAACAAAGACCTTGCATGTATCGGTTATCAATATTATCCGGATCAAGATATACTGCATTGCTAAAAGACAAAGCGGCATAGACATACTTACCCTGAGAGAAATAAACATTAGCTAATGATAAATGAGGTTTTAATTCTTTTGGGTTGAGCTTTATTGCGCGCTGAAACTCTTTCTTAGCGTCTTCCATCTCACCCATTTTTAAAAATGCTTCGCCTTTTAATTGTACGAAACCTACGTGTTGAGGATACTTATTGCTTCCTTCCTCAGCCATACGAACAGCGTTGTTGATATCACCTGACATAATATCTTGTTTTATTGCATTAAGTCTCTGAGCTGGTCCATCTGGAGCACGCTCTGATGAAAGGTTCAATATTTCTTGGCTCAGTCTTCTCTGATCATCATTATTGGTAAACAGAGACATCGCCTCTATGGTAGCTTGATGATTTGGATCTAATCCAAGTGCCTCTTCAAAGGAAAATTTAGCATTTGAATACTCACCCATATTTGCATACAAGGATCCAAGAAAAAAATGCACATCTGGAGTATTAGGATTTTTGGAAATTTCACGAAGGTAAATATCTTTAGCAGCTGACCAATCTCCAATACCTTCGTAGTGGAGACCGAGTTGTCTTTGAATATATAAGTTTTCAGGATTTAGTCTTGCTTCCCTCTCGAAGTCTTGTGTGCTCAAAAATGATTTTGGTTGTAGGCTAACATTCTGTTTTTTAGGCTTGTTATCATTTAAATATCTTGTAGCTCTAGCTAGCTCTCTATTTGAAGATTTCAATTCTCCAGTTAGATTAAATAATTCGTCAGCAAATGCTGCGGTATTTATTTTTGGTCCCTTTTTAATCATTGAAGGATTCTCAATGCTCTCAACATTTTTGGAGATGATCTTTCTTTTTTTTTGTTTTTTTGAAAGTGCTGTTATCTTGCTTATTTGGGATTTAGTTTTTTTTGAAGGAACTAGTTTGTATGCTTTTTTTAAATCTTGCAATGCGCCTGAATAATTCTTTTTCTTGGCTTTTGACATACCTCGCTTATATAGCGAGCTGGCTTGTTTTCTTTGTTTAGTTGTTGTCTTTTTGGATTTTGAGGATTTCTTTTTTGAAGATTTTTTCTTTTTAGATTGAGCTACCAAATTTTGGAATATGAATCCATCGTATGATAGGGATGGAATACCCATCATTAAAATGCATAATAATAGCCGTATAATCAGTTTCATAATCGCAACTTCTCGGATTTAATATGGAATTTACAAAAACAGGAACATTTGTAAAGAATAATTTTGTTGCCTAGAAAACTTAAAGTCTAAGAAAATAAATTATCCGATTTTACAACAATCAGGAAGAGATTCATAGGTAACGGGATCTGCTTTTACATTATTTGCCTGATATCCTGATTTTGAAATTGAATTTTCAATGTTTTTTATATCTGCTTTTTGTGCATCATAAGTAACACTGGTTGTTTTTGAATCTAAATTAACAGTGACTTTGCTAACACCAGGGACACTTTTCAAACCACTCTCAATGTTCTTTTGGCACATACCGCATTGAATTGTTGGAGTATTGATTACCTTCGTAGTTTGCTCCTTTGAGCAACCTAGTATATTCCCGAGCACTATTACAAGGATTACTAATTTCAAATATCTCATTTCATGACTCTTTTATTATCGTAAATAATTAAAATTAAACATTTTTTTTCTCTTTTAAATTATTTTATTATCCAACAAAAAGTAGAATATTAGTTCTACCCAAATTTATGATTAGTTTTAAATCTATCAACGAATTTATTTTGATAAATAAAATATCTTCCAATCATTTATTTCCTTTACGGTTTCAACAATAGCTATCTTATCCATTGTAAAATATTTCTTCAGAACAATCTTTTTTATTATTTTTTTTTTCTGTTCTAATGATAACTTTTTATAAATAAGACTGATGTGAGGCAAAAACTGATATATTTTTTTATTTGGAATATAATTTAAAAGGGTGCTCTGAATATCAGTTAATTCTGGAGATATTTCCACATCAACAAATAGAGTTTTCCATATATTATTTGTGTATCCAATTTTTTTCACTGTAACATCAACAGGCAGTAAGTTTTTCGATAATTCTCCAATATTCTCTTCAATATATTTAGATAGACCGCAAAGCGGGCTGTAAAGTGTAATGTGAGGAGAGAAATAATCTGAATCATAATCTTGGGATAATTGACTTATTATGCCATTTAGATATTTGGTATCAGCTTTTGTGGGCATCAACCAAATGGACAGATTTTTAGACATTATTGAAGTATCTTCCTGATCTCATCTAATTTTTGATTTAGTTCAAATATCTCTTGTTTTGTAATAAAATTTTTGCCAAGGTTAGGTTTTTTGATATTTCCTTTTGCTACCCTCACATACCTAGATAAAACAGGATCTTTCTCTGCAAGATCATCCAGGAACCCTACATGAGTGCTATTTCCAAATTTCCCTAAAGCGTTAACTGCTGTAGCTCTAACAGAACGATTTGGGTCAGAAAGATATTCAACAAATAGATCGATTGTTCTGGGTTTAATTTTTATGTACTTCTCAAGTTGCTTTAACGCAGCAGATCGAGCATCCCAAGTTGTACCTCCATAAGAACAAATTTGTTTAAGCCTTTCATAGTTTCTTGAAGATATAACACTTCCAAAATATGATATGGCTGATAATCTTATAACATCATTAAACGAGTCTCTATTAAGTAGCAGGTCAACTTTTTTCTCTGCAGCAATACTATCAACCTTTATTAACGCTGAGAAAGCATCTGCAATAGCGTAATAATTAGTCTCAGTTTCAATAATCTCTGTTAAAAATTTTGCTACATCTCTATCCCCTTCATAATTTCCGAGACAATTGAACAAAACTCGTTTGACTCTATTATCCTGTCCTTTCACTAATTGCATCAATTGTTCTTTGTATTTTTTTGATTTTAACTTTGAAAAAGAAGAAGCAGATTCTTTACGTACTCCCCAAAATGGATCATTACTTATTGACTTCAACAATGCAAGTTCTACACTTCTGCCTTTTTTCAAAGAAAGGGCTTCTGCAGCAGATATCCGATCAAGCACGTGTTTTCCACTTTCTAGTTGCCGAAACCATTCTACATTTCCTTTATGAAAGGAAACTTTGCATGGAATACGATTTCCAGCATTGAAGACAACTAGCTTAGGACGGTTTTCTACTGGAATTTCAAACTTCATTTCCTTTTCTTGAAGCCAAACAGACTTCACCTCGTTATCCAATTGAATTTTTAGTAGCATCTTGAAAATTCCAGAGCTTTCTAAATTTTGGACCTGTTTTACATGTAGAATAACGGCAGAATTCCTTGAGTCAAAGCTCCATGACACATCATACTCCGGATAACCAGCCTCATAAACCCATTGCTTAAAAAACCACTCCATATTTTGCCCGGTTACAGTTTCAATAGATCTTTTGAGATCATTTGTCTCAACAAGGTCAAACATGTTCTTTTTTGTGTAATACTTTATTGATCTCCAAAACTCATCTTCTCCTAAATAATCATGAATCATATTCAAAACTAGACTGCCTTTTGAATAAACGTGGCTATTAAATAAATCTATTGGTTCATGAAAATAATGATATACCATGGGCTGTCTTTTTCTCTTGTCCTGTGCCATGTAGGAACGAATTTCTCGCAATCTGATGTATTCGCCCTCATCGTATCCCAGATTTTTTTCTCTATATTTTCTGGAAAAATAGGTTGCGAAGCCCTCGTTAAGCCAAATATTTGCCCAATTTCTAGTCGTTATCATGTTACCATACCATTGGTGTGCAAGCTCATGCGCGACAAGACCATCGCTGCTATAGTCAGGTACAGAATATTGATCATGAATAGTTCGATCAGTATAATGTGAGAGGGTTATATTCTCCATTCCCCCAAACATGAAATCCTCAATTATTATTTGGTCATATTTTTCATATGGATATTCAATTCCCGTCATCTTATTTAAATATTCAATCATGTCCGAGGTTTTACCAAATGAGCGCAATGCCTGTTCCATATTCTCCTCATAAACCCAATAATTTATTGGCATACCCTCAAATGAATCTTCAATCTTTACATATTCTCCAACCACAAAAGATATTAGATAACTCACCATGGGAAAATTTTCTCTCCAATGCCATGTATGAGTACCATCCGGATTATCTACTTTTGATACAAGCTCTCCATTAGAGATAGCACTATATTTCTTGTCCACGGTTAAAATACATTCAAAAGTAGCTCTATCATTTGGATAATCATAAATTGGAACCCAATGGCTATTATCCATATCCTCTCCTTGGGTCCATGCCTGCCACTTCTTATCAGGATAAGTTGCGTCAGGTGTCACAAAATAAAGACCTTTCCGGGGCTGAGCTGTATAGTCAATTTTGACATTTATTGTGTCTTCCCAACTTATTGATTTATTCAATTTAAGATTAACGAAATTATCTTCTTGAAAAAATTCAATATCCATACCATCTACGCGAATTCTTCGGATTATCAAATCTTTGGAGTCAAGTTTTATATGAGATAAGCTTGACTTCAAGGGGCTAATAGTATGGACCACATTCCCACTAATATTTTTAGATATTAAACTTACACCGATATTAATTTTTGTATGGTGTACATCAATTTCTCTATCTCTTGTTCTTTGATAAGGTGGATCATTGTTAGCATTAAGAAAAGAAAACAAAAGCACAAAAGTAGTTCTTGCAATTATCTTACCCATGTTCATTAAAAGTAATTAATATTCTATTATCTGTCATTAGAAAATCTGTTTTTGCGATGGAGGTTGGATTCAGAAATAATTTTTTTTGCCATTTCCTCCGCAACCTTATTATCTATTCTATCATTTACCTTAAGTTTGGTTTTATAATTTTTATTTTTATAAGTCTCCAAAAAAAAGAGCAACGATAGACTAAAAATAATCATACTAAGAATCATTGAAAATATTAGGGTAAAATTCATTTCTTACTTCCCAAAATAGTTGAAAAAATATTATTGTACAATTTGAACATTCTATGGTTTATCAACAATGATAATCAGAAGCCAAAATCTTATTACCAAAATATAAAATTTTATACTTTTTTCAATTTTGGTCTTAATTATTATTATTTGGGCTAAACTTTAACCATAAAACAGTGAGAAATGGTACTGATTGTTGAGCTAATTTTGGTTTATAAAAAAAGCTGACAAAATAAACATATGATATACTCCCCTACTGTGCTCCTAAGAAAATTCACAAAAATTACTGCATTTTCTACAGCCCTGCTTATCTTTGCAGGTGCTTTAGTTAAAAGTCATGAGGTTGGACTTTCGGTTCCTGACTGGCCGACCACTTTTGGAAAACAGATGTTTTCATTTCCCTTATCAGATATGGTCGGAGGAATATTTTATGAGCATGGTCATCGATTAATCGCATCAATAGTGGGCTTTCTCATGCTAACGCAAGCGGTCTTATTTAAATTAAATAAAGAAGTCGATCCTTGGCTTAAAAAGCTAAGTTACTTTTCATTAGGAATCGTAGTAATTCAAGGGTCGCTTGGAGGTATCACCGTTTTGTTTTTTCTGCCTCCAGCAATTTCAATTATACACGGTGTACTCGCTCAGACATTTTTTGTTTTAACAATCATCATGGCCTACGGTCTTTCAGAAGAAAGATTTTCAAGACAAAATTTAGAAAACTCATCTACATTTCTAGTGAGGGGTAGTTTTTTTATTACTCTGATGGTTTATCTACAATTAATACTTGGGGCCATGATAAGACATACATCCTCAGGTTTAGCAATACCGGATTTTCCAACAATGGGAGGACTTTGGTTCCCTGATTTCTCAAACCAAATGATTCATAATATCAATTCTACACTTTTTGATTCGAACCTCGAATCAGTTTCAAAGACACAAGTCATCATCCATTTCTTGCACAGATTTAGCGCTATGATCATAACTATAGTAGTGGTCTGCTTTTTCTATTTTAATTTAAAAACAAATAATAAAAAAAATATTTCAAAATCGATATGGATGATAATGTTAACAGTTTTAGTCCAAGTCAGTTTAGGAGTTATTACTGTTTTAACTGAAAGGTCTCCTTACATCACCAGCTTTCATGTACTTAATGGAGCAATTCTGTTAGGCCTTTGTACACTTTTAGTCTTACGTACGTTACCTAAAAACATAACGGCACTTTTAAAATAATATAACAATATCAAAATTTCATTTTGCAAGTGTCATTTTCCTCATTTCTTGAAAATATGCAGATTTAATTAATATTATGTAGATTCCTGAGTTTACGGGACTCAAATATCTATCAAGGCCATCCCAATGAAACACATAGCTCCCATGCTCCTGACCCTTATTACTTACACTGCGAATATTTCTACCAACTATATCAAAGATAATAATGTCAACATCAGATGTATATGGAAGATTATATTTAATCAACGTTTCAGAGTTAAATGGGTTTGGATAATTCTGGTTTAAATAGGTTCTTTTTTCAATGAAACTTTGACCATGAGTTTCTAAGTTTTCTAAAAATTCGGCACTAATATTCACAAATATATTATTAGCAGGATCCAGGGTGTCTGATATATTTAATCTTACACTTCCTAAACCAACTCCCCTTACATTAACTAAAACTCCCAATTGTAAAGAATCATTTAAAGCCACTGAACATAGTAAGGTGTCTACGGTCTCTAATAAACATAGGAAATCTGCACAAATAGAGGAAGACCAACCTATTGGAATAGAATTTAAGGTTCTGATAATTTTTAAGTTTAACGTTCTATTTGATTCATTTTTTATAAATCCTGAAAAATTAATTGTAGTATCTGATTTAACATTTATTAAAGTATCTGGCACATTAAAATAAAATTGTGAATTTAAATTTTTAGCGGTGATATTGTTTTTAAAAATTAAAAAACAAGAAAAAATAATAACGATTTTTAATGTGGACAAAATTCTAATAGGATTTTTTTTGCTCTTTACCATAACAGAAAAAAATTTATCATAATTACATTAATTATTTTTTCATTGATTAGTATATTCTATGAATAGGTGTACAAAGTATACTGTTCTTTCAATTTTCCAGGAAAGGTAATTATTATCAAAGATTGGTCAAAAATAATTTTAGTTGTCTTTTTATTTATAATTGGACATTTCTCATGTAGTGACGCTGATGATATTCAAGAAAATTCTTATGATATTTGGACAGAAACAGGGCCTGGGTTAAACGAAGAGATAGAAAAAAATGTTTTAACCGAATTTGTAGGATCAACAAAGTGTCCTTATTGCCCTCAGAGTGATAGTCTTCTAATGAGCTATTTTAACCCAAACCATCAGAACTACGTCGGCTCAGAGGTGACCAACAAATGGTTTATTATAAACTACCATACTTATCATCCATCATCTGGCGATCCTTTATACGAATTTTTAAGGGGTGGAACTGCAGAGGAGGACTTTTGTTATACCAGATTCGGCGAGGGAGGACAAGGCGAATGGTACAATGTAGGTGGTGTTCCAACTGTCTATACCAATGGCCAATACTCCTCAATTAGTCAGAACATGTATTCATATGAGATGGATCAAAAAACTCCATTGTCTATTAGTCTTGAAGGTTCTTCAATAGATGGACCAGTTATACAGGTTCATGTCAGTATAAGTAGCAGCACTGATCTCAGTCAGACAAACTCTTTACACCTTTTTATAGCGGCCACACTCGATAGTATCAATTATAAAGGTTATAACGGTCAAAAACATCATGAGGATGTTTTTCTGGGGTGGATTAATGATGGTCTTGAAGGAGAATTATTATCGCTTGATGATAAAGAGTATACAAAATCTTATGAATGGGAAATGCCAAATAATTACCCTCAAAACAATCAAGAGACCAGCTGGACTGAAGTGGATTGGGATGTCAAAAATCTAAAAGTAATTGCTTTTGTACAAAATAAAAGTTCAAAAGAGATTCTGCAGGTCCAAGGGTTTAAATAACTTAATTAAGTGATTCTTTTTTATCAATAATGGTAATTTAAAATTTATGAATACAGACAGCAGCTATTGGCAAGAGAATATATCACTCATTGCCAGGTGCCTAATTATCTGGTTTACTGTTTCCTATGGATTCAGCATTATATTGGTAGATGTTCTAAATACAATAAGAATCGGTGGATACAAGCTTGGATTCTGGTTTTCACAACAGGGTTCTATATTTACTTTTGTTTATCTCATTTTTTATTATGCAAGAGAGATCGAAAAAGTAGATGACAAATATATCAAATGATGAATTCCTAATAATAATACCTAGTTAATGGATCTTCAGAATCTAACATTTATTATTGTTGGTATAACTTTCGCAGTGTACATAGGAATAGCTTTTTGGGCCAAAGCTGAAAACACGGAAGAATTCTATATTGCCAGTGGCGGCATACATCCCATTGCGAACGGAATGGCTACTGCTGCGGATTGGATGTCTGCTGCTTCATTTATATCAATGGCGGGCATAATCGCTTTCTATGGTTATGGAGGGTCAGTTTTTCTTATGGGATGGACTGGAGGATATGTCTTGCTAGCTCTCTTATTGGCTCCCTATTTAAGGAAACACGGATCATTTACGGTCCCTCAATTCATAAGTGATAGATATTATTCTAAGACAGCACGATTTGTTGCTGTGGTCTGCCTGATTATTGCATCTGTTACTTATGTAATTGGACAAATGAAAGGGATTGGAGTTGCGTTTTCTAGGTTCTTAGAGGTTGACTATGATACAGGACTTACTGTTGGAATGGTCATTGTTTTCTTTTATGCAGTGATGGGTGGAATGAAAGGTATTACATACACACAGATCGCACAATACATTATAATGATTATAGCGTATACTATTCCTGCCATTTTTATTTCATTCATGCTAACTGGGAACCCGATACCTCAGCTCGGCCTTGGAGACAAGTTGGATGACGGCACATATTTGCTTGATAAATTGGATATAATTATAAGAGACTTAGGATTCCATGAATACACTACAAATGCAAGACTAAGCTTATTTAACATGTTTTTTTTCACTCTTTCATTAATGATAGGAACTGCAGGACTACCTCATGTGATCATGCGTTTTTTTACTGTCCCATCTGTAAAAGCTGCACGTTCCTCTGCAGGGTGGGCCCTTCTTTTTATAGCTATTTTATATACTACAGCTCCTGCTGTTGCCGCGATGGCACGCTTTAATTTCGTTAATACCATCGACCAACCTAATGAACTAAAAAATCTAAAATATAGTGACAGGCCATCATGGTTTAAAAACTGGGAGAAAACAGGCTTGCTAAAATTCGAAGATAAAAATAATGATGGCCTTATACAATACAATGGTTATGATAGCAATGAAATGATAAAGGTGGATCGAGATATCATGGTTCTTGCAAACCCTGAGATTGCAAATCTCCCTAATTGGATAATTGCCCTTGTGGCTGCAGGCGGTCTCGCCGCTGCTCTTTCAACTGCAGCAGGCCTTCTGCTTGCAATTTCGTCTTCAATATCTCATGATCTTTTGAAAGGTGTTTTCTGGCCAGATATTTCTGAGAGTCAAGAACTTAAAGCAAGTCGGTTCGCTATGGCAGGTTCAATTGCTATTGCAGGATACTTTGGTTTTAACCCACCAGACTTTGCAGCTGGAACGGTTGCTCTTGCTTTTGGCCTAGCAGCTTCTTCGATATTTCCTGCATTAATGTTGGGGATTTTTTCAAAAAAAATGAACAAAGAGGGTGCTATAGCAGGTATGCTTGCAGGAATTGGTATTACTCTGTTTTATGTGTTTCAACACAAAGGAATTATGTTTATTGAATCAACAGCTTTCCTCGGAAATATGAAACCTAATTGGTTTTTTGGTATTGAACCTAATGCTTTTGGGGCAGTAGGTGCTTTTGTAAATTTTACGACAGCTTTTATAGTAGCAAAACGTAATCCTCCTGTACCAGAGCATGTTAGCAAAATGATCGATAAAATACGTATGCCTTAAAAACTAATGTCCTAAATCCTTTAGTATTTTGTTGCTGAACTATTCTAACTAAACTAAGTGCTAGTTTTAAAATAGATTCTTATTTGATGATTTTTTTAACTAAGACTATCTCTCTCAAATAGTTTGAACCCTATTATCAAAACTCTTAGTGTCATTATAATGGCATTATTTTATGCTTCTGTAGGGGCTGATCATTTTTTACGTCCTGAATGGTATGTGAAAATTATGCCACCTTCTTTTCCATTTAAATATGGTGCAGTTTATGTAAGCGGTTTCTTTGAAATTTTATTTGGAGCATTACTTGTTCCTCCATTAACTAGGTTCTTTGCTGGATGGGGATTAATTATTTTGTTAATTGCCGTATACCCGGCAAACATATATCTGGCTATGACCAATGGTGAAGCTCTGAATATTTCACCTATTTTTGCATGGATAAGACTGCCAATTCAGTTTATTTTCATAGGTATTGCTTATTGGCACACCAAAAAAATTTAGATTGCCGACTCTAGTTAATTTTTTATCTATATCCACATGAACTTTAGAATATAAACCTTTTTCTGCATCCAGTAATAACTAGATAAATCGAAGCTAACTCTAAGTTTATTATAAGCGCTAACTTATCAATAGCTTTAATGCAGAAAAAATTTTTGATCGGTTACTTTGGATCTAGTCTTGAATTATGTTAAAAATCTTTTTTATTCTCAAAACCTTGATTAAAAATGTCCCTGAAATTTATCAATAGGGTATTTTTTAATATTTTTTTCCATTTTATTCTTTATAGCTTCCGCAATATCAATATTATTACTATTACAAAATGCGATAGCATAGATAATAATATCTGCAATCTCATCTAAAGCATCATTCCTTAGTTGCCCTTTTTTCATAGCCTTAATAGACTCATTCAGATCTAACCACTGAAAAAGCTCCATTAGCTCTGCTGACTCAATAGATAGCGACATTGCCAAATTCTTGGGACTATGAAACTGATTCCATTCCCTTTTATCTACAAATGATTTCACCTGAGATTTCAAATCTTCAAGGCTTGTTTGTTTATCAGCCATAATTTTTTACCCGATATAAGTTCACATAAAATAATTTTGTTCTTACCTATTATACCAATTATTTTTTAAAAACTGTTATTAGAAAATAAAGTTGTAATCTTAGTTATACCAAACTCCAAAACCTGCTTTTCGCAGTTTTACACCAATCATCGACTCAATTTCTAATGCATCCTCCCTTGTAGGTATGGGGTTATATTTTTCATATAAGTCCGGTAATAGTCTTACTCCAAAAAGTTTAGCAAAACTATTTGATTTATATCCTTCCTTATGCTGTTCAAACCTAAGAGATGGTTTTCTAGTTGATTGTCCCACGTAAACACATGGGTTCCCTTTTATGAACTTGGGGTTTTTTAAACGAAAAAAACGTTTTTCAGATACTACAGGATCCAATTCAATTACATATACAAAATATTTTCTCATGCTTTTTTTAAAAAATGATGCTACTTTATTAATAACATTTTCCCTTTCCTTTTTTCTTCTCCGATAGTTACAGTATAAAAATAAACTCCTGAAGAGGTTTCCCCCCCATTCTTATCGAGGCCATTCCATTGAATCATATTTTTACCATAATTAGTATTCAAACTGTTTATAGAATTAATTATCCTTCCTTGCAAATCTATTATCATTATACTGGCTGTTTGTCTTCCCATAGACTGGAATGAAATATTTGTTAATGAATTAAAGGGATTAGGGTAATTTGAGAATAGGCGAAACGATAAGGGCGGACCACCGCCTGAAATAAAGAGAACAATTTCTTCCCTCAAGGATGAGATAAGCGGCCATATATTATTTCCTGGACAAGAGGTGGTACCAAAATAATCACGATGACCCAATAGTACATTAGGGTCAATATTATAGGAATCTGCAATCCATGAGTATAAATAAATCAAGGCATTTTCCGTGTCTTTAGTCATCACATCAAAGCATGACCAATTGGTCTCTGGAGGATGATAGCAACCTAAAATACAGACTCCAATATTTCCAGTGTTCGCACCACCTACATGCGCTCCGATAACGGTCTCTGGTCTCCCTTGATATATGTTCCCAGCCAAGTCTATAACAAAATGGTATCCAATATCATTCCATCCCCTACCATCTTGATGAAATTTTTGGATTGCTTTAACTTGCTTTTTACCCTCTTCAATAGTCCATGCTTGCCAACCAGCAGCATGGTGAAGAGTTAATCTGTTAAAATATGGATGGTAATTATAGTCCGACTTTGGTTGGTCTGCATCCCAAGACAAGCGACCAATTATAGTAGGCTTTTTAATAGTTGAGAAATGATCTAATCTTTTAACACTGTCATCAAATATAAGATTTTCTTCTTCCTCTAAATCATATACACCTACAGATAAAATTTTTAAATTATTGTTAGATTTGATATCATAGAACACAGTATCTGCGTTAAAAGACTCGGGTGGCCTATACACAGCAATGATCCTATCTGAATATGGCTCTGGGAAAAACATGATCTGATCTAAAAAAGATGAAACCTCTTTGTCTTTTGAGAGTTTTAAAATAAAACTATCAATAGTTCTTGCCTCAATACGAATTACAATACCAGATATTTTTTTATTTTTTACTTTAAAATAGCCCTCAAGAGAAAAGAATCCAGATTGTATTTTAGCAACTGGAAAATCCATTATTGGAAGAGGATCAGTAGTATCCAAAAATTGACCTCTTAGATCAGAAATCAAAAAAGATCCTAGCATAAAAGCCAGAAAATATTTTTTTTTATTTATGTTTTTTACTTTCAATAAAAATTATAATATTTTAAAATTATAGATTATTTATTTAAGGTGTTTTACTTCGAAGAACATAGAACCCTATCATTTGTTTTTTGCTGTTGGTAGCTTAGTTAGTTCTAAATGCCATCCATAAGAAAAAACTCCAATTGAGATTGAGGCAAAGATTGAGCCTATAAGTATTCCAGGATAAAGGCCCAAAAGTCCATTAGCCATGATAGGCAAAATTTGCATTACACCTGTAATAAATGGTAAAATTTCTGGCTGAAAGCGAATCAAGTCACTGTAGATCATAAAGAATATAATGCTAAAAAGAATTCCGAAAAGAATCCACAATAATTTTAAATCAAGAGATCCATCAATTCCACTTGCCATAGCTAATCCAAGAAGGAAAAAATACACTAACCCCATTGGAATTCTTTTTGTTAGGTTATTTGTTAGTGCACTTATTCCCGTTACTGCCACCAATACAATAAGTGTTAGCTGTATGTAACCTGATAGACCTTGTAAAATAGTTCCTAGTATCGCATTTCTTCCTGATAATGCGGACCAATACCCAATAACAGGTTCTAAATCAGGGAAAGGAATTCCAAAAACTTTCATAGATCCAGATATAAATATTCCAATAAAAACACCTTTTGCCGGGCTGGATAATTTTTGTATGTTCATACTCGAGTGCATAAGGTTATGAGTTGAACCTATTAGTAGCGCCTGGGCTAGACTAAGGAAAACAATCGATAATCCGGCACTAAAAAAAGCTTGGAAAAGTTGATCTGAAAGAGGTTCTGAAGTAGAAAAACTCCACGTAATGTTTGGCCAATTATTCCATGCGCTGACAATACTTAAAACTACTAGGATTAGAAGTGATTTAATAAATAATTCCATTTGGAACTTTTTCCTTGTCCAACGAATCAGGCCAGAGAAAATTGCGGTTAATAATGAAAAGATAATCACAAACATAACTAAAAACTTGAATGGCTCATTCTTTGCATTTTTCTCATTTTCTTTTCGAGTCCATTCCTCTGGTACGTTTACGGTACGATCAAAATCTGTAATCTTATCTCCTGAGATTCTTATAATATTTCTTAGTTGACCCTGACCGAGTGTAATAATAGAGGTATCTTGAAACTGAAAAGTCCAGTCCACTCGATAAGGCATTTTTTCTGATCTAGCCTCTAACTCAACTAAATTATTAATTTTTAAAGCATATCTATTTTCTAAAAATTCCAAAGCTTTATTACGGGCCTCTTGCTCATCAATAGAATTAGCTCTCTGCTCCTCTGTCATTCTATGAAGAACCCTAACTGGTTCACCTTTAGAGTTTATCCAACATAGATACTCCTCAGCTCTTAATGCAACATCCCCCTCAAAAAGTCGATATCGAACCTGCCATACCGGTTCGCGAAGATAAGTGCCTATCATTCCTGTAAAAATATCAGAACCGGCAGTCTGCCAAATAAATCGATATTCTTTATTGTTTTGGATCAGAGGTCTTATATGCCGTGTCCAACCTGAGTCAGGAAAAAATCCTAATGATGTCAGAGGGGACATTGCAGCTTCCGCTGCATCACTTTTTGAAATTTCCATACTTGGAAGATCACCTTTAAAAGAAATCTGAGATAGCCAAAAAAATGAACCCAATACTGCAGCGATGAACAGTCGGTTTTTTGAAAGATATTTACTTTTCTTGGCGAAATGTGTTTTCTGGGATTCATCTTCAATATTAACTACTTTGTGCTCTGGAGCCTTCCAATCTTGATTCAACACAGGACCAATTATTCTAAACCATTTACCCGATTCTATTCTTCGATATATGATAACCAATAATGGAACCATCAAAAATAATATTACAAAAAAACGATTAATCCATATACCGGGCACCTGAGCAGCGAAAAGAGGTAGTGAAAAAAGTACAACATCAATTGCATAATGCATAATTATGCCCGTGAGCAAACCAAAGCGTAAGTAGATCAGTCCAAAAAACAAAGAGGGCAGGATAAGCTCAATTACTCTCGCATATGCAGGTTGAACTGGATAATTAGCATGTCCTGCACCAAAAATAATTGCCTGAACACCCATGGCAATCCAAATAAATAGGTTACGCTTGCCAAATCGATCTCCGATTAGAGCCGCACCAGCAAGAGGCACTGCCCTAAATAAGCATTCTTCCCAAAAACCTGCACCCAAGGATAGCGCAATAGAGCTAAGCCAAGGAAAATATGCAGCTAAGATATTTGGATCATAGTCCGTATCTGCAGGCGACCACCAACCCAGATTATCATGGGTATAGGTATAAAAAACAAGTATATATACCAAGAAAATTGTAGCAGAAAAATATCCTCCAATCGTTCGACCTAAAACTGGTAAAGATGCTGCAGTTTTTTCATCCCAAATACGCCAGAATTGAATCCTCTTTGGAAACGCTTTTCTTGATAGACTTTCCGCCGCAATAAATGAAAGAGTATATATTAGTGAAAATAAGAATAGATTAACTAACGAGCTAACAACTAACTGAGCTATAAAACTATTTACTTGAATGGATGTATCATAATTCATCCACATCAGAGGTAGATAGTTGATTTCTGATAAGGTCTGTAAAGAAGCAATAAATACGCCCCAGAAAAGTGCACTCTTCCAAAGGACAATCCTCTCTCTCAATAGAAAGAAAATTCCAATAATGATTCCACCAAGGCCATATAGAAAAATAACACCCATTGTTGCTGAAAACGCAATTGTATTATTAGCTGAACGTATTTCTTCGAACCTTCTTTGGAAAGCTTCAGGAATATGAGAATAATGAATAACTCCAGTTAGCTGGTCTCCACTAACAATAAGTTTCAGCCTTAAAAAACCATTTTCACCTAATTCAAAATTATTCCTTTGGTAAGTAAACATATGGTCCACTCTGCCGCTTGGTTGCACTTTTTCAGATTCATCAATAATACTAAAATTGCTAATATCTATTCCCCAGTCTTTTTTTATTCCTTCCATTGCTATATCAAAAGCAGGCTCTCGATTAAGAGCTGGACCCGGTTCTTTTTCACTAAGAATTTGTTCAAATGAATATGGCATACCAGATGGAGTAAACCAGACAAAAACCTCGTTGGGGTCCTTCTCTTGAAAATGGCGGACCTTCCAACCGTATGGAAAATAAATACTATCTTCAGAAAGTGTTTTAAATGTGCCTAACCCTCCCCCTTCAAGCTCTACAAAAGTTTGCAAATCTCTTTCGGAATAAAATGTTACCGCTGTACGATAATCAACAGGCTTCCAATTATATTTTTTATTTAGTTCTGCAGCTGCATCTAAGGCCATCTCTCTACTCATTCGTATATCTAGGGAAAGTACAGGGAAAACTTTGTCGTAATTATTGATGAAGAAACTAATAGACCCTATAAATACAATCGTAAAAGCTATCCAAAACCCTGGCTTTCTAGTCATATTTACTCCAAAAATAAGCTTTTAAGGTATTCTAACTTTTAGAATGATTTTAATTTTGCAGAACAGCATATATAATATAATTAAAAAGGTAAAAAGTAAACAGAAAACGATTCCTATTTAATTTTACGATTTTTGGGAAATTGCGGTTAAGCCCACAATAAAAAAAGGTTTAAACTAACCTAGATACCTTCTTAGACTTTTTGCACGAGAACGATGTCGTAATCTTTGAATCGCTTTTTCTTTGATTTGACGTACGCGCTCACGTGTAAGGTCAAACTCTTCTCCTATTTCATTGAGAGTCATGGCACTATCCCTGTTAATTCCAAAATACATTTCAAGGACTGTCCTCTCTCTACCTGATAAAGTCTCAAGTGCGGCCATTACCTCTTCCGACATTGACTCCATCATAATCTGAGTTTCAGGTTCCTCTGCCTGAGAATCTTCAATAATATCGAGCAAACTACTATTTTCACCCTCTTGAAATGGGGAATTAAGCGAGCTATGTCTTCGGGAATATTGCATGGCCATCAGTACCTCATCCCCGCTCATTTCAAGCTGAGAGCCAATTTCATTTCCCTTTGGTTGCCTCTCAACTTCTGATTCCAATTTTTCAGCTGCCCTAGTGATTTTTGTTATGGTTCCAACTCTATTTAATGGTAATCTGATTAATCTCGACTGCTCTGCCAGAGCTTGTAAAATTGATTGTCGTATCCACCATACGGCATATGAAATAAATTTAAAACCCCGGGTATGGTCAAAGCGTTTTGCTGCTTTGATCAGGCCCATATTCCCCTCATTTATAATGTCAGCAAGTGAGAGTCCATTCCCTTGATATTTTTTTGCTACTGAGACAACGAAACGTAAGTTAGCCTCAACAAGTTCTTTCATTGCCGTTTCATCGCCTTCTTGTATTCGAATGGCTAATTCAACCTCTCTCTGTGGAGGAAGAGGTTCAAATTTACCTATTTCTGCAAGGTACATACTGATACTACCACTATTTACCTTACTTACTTTTTGTTTTTTCTTTTTCTGTTCTTTTACTTCCTTTTCAGCTTGTAATACTTCTTTTTCTATAGTTTTTTCGTTGATATTATCTAATTTAGACTTTGCCAAGGTTTTGCTCCCAAAGTGTTTTTAATAAATGCTTTAATTATTTCAAGCGTAAACCGAGAAATTTACACAATTAAAACTATTTCATAAAGAGAATCTTTTTACTCGTATAACCATTTTTCCCTCTAATCGTTACAATAAATGTACCTGATGCCATCGTGTTACCTTCATATCCAATTGGCGACCAACTTGTGTTCCCCTCATAATTTGTTTTAAGAAAGATAGTTTCGCTGTAAACCATTTCCCCCAAAACATTATAAATGATGAGTTTTGGTTCTTTAATACCTACTATATTGTATTCGATGTTTACATTATTATTGAATGGATTTGGATAAGTCTTAATAACTGAGTAGGCTGTAGGTGTATTGTTAAGAATCACATCACTTATGCTAGCAAAATTTGGATAACGAATCAATACACTATCACGAAAAACAAGTAACTCGCCGTTCGATATACTATGCCATTCCAACATTGATGAAGAAATACTGGCTGGAGGTGATGACATTAATGAAAAGTGTGACTCAGTTTCAGAAAAATACAGCCCGCCACTTGCTCCATAAGCGTACAAATCTCGACCATCGGAGAAAACTATATTCAATTGCCAAGGTGATACACCCGCACTTAATAGGGACGATAAAGCTGAATCAAATCCCTCAAGCACTGAGCCACTTGATTTTATTTGCTGAATTATGTATAAAAAAATCAACTCAGAATCAACCACGCCCTGCCAACCTTCCTCGTTCTGCCAGCTTTGAATTCCAAAAGTCTGAGGTGGATTACTAATTAGCCATGAGTTATCGGACCCATTACTGGTAATTAGCCCTCGGAGCAAATTTTTATCAATAGTTCCATTGTGGGCAAAAGAAAATATTATGCTATCTTGATAAATCCATGGATGCGGATTTGGTATATCGCTAATTCCTGATGTGGCAATCCTTATATGACCCATTGCGATTGAGGTCTCCCTTTCGTAGAGCATACTATTTGCTCCGCTCCAGTAGTTTAACGAGTCTTGATGAGCAGATATTTCTGATCTGAAAATTAAATCTATAGAATCTATCTGAACATTTGAATAACTAATAATGGCCCATCCATCGGGAGCATATTGCGATTGAATATAAAAAGACTCTAATTGTTGAAGAACTAATTGTTTCTCAGTACTATTTAATTCTGGTAGAGATGATTCCCCCTTTACTGAAACAGCCCATATCCAACAGGCACCCAGTTCACCAATAAGCAAAATATATGCTAATATTAAAATCATGGAGATATAGCGTTCATCATTACACCGCAAAACCAAGCACCATATGTCCCAACTGCGTAACCCATTACCGCAAGCAGAACACCTACAGGAGCCAAAGATTTATGAAACGCCGATGCTACAATTGGAGCTGACGCAGCACCTCCAATATTTGCCTGGCTTCCAACGGCTAAGAAGAAAAATGGTGCTTTAATTATGTAAGCTACAATGATTAATAAAGCAGCATGAAAGATAATCCAGAAAAAAGCTGCAAGAAAAAGAATAGGATTATCAAAAATAGCTAACACATCCATTTTAATACCAATTGTAGCAACAAGTAAATATAAAAAAAGGCTTCCATATCTTGATGCACCGACTCCCTCAATTTCCCGCATTGGTGTAAATGACAAAATAATGGAAATAGTTGTGGTAATAATAATCAACCAAAAAAAACTAGATGTAAGATTAAATCTAGAAAGATATGGGGCATTTCTGCTGATGAAAGGTGCAATTATATCACCCAAAAAGTGTGCTAATCCGGATATTCCAAATGCAACTGCCATTACAAACAAAGTATCAGACAAATTTGGCAATCTAGTGATTTTTAATTGATAGTTCTCCATCTTTTCTTTTAGATTTTTTATCGATCCAGTATTAGCTCCTGTCCATTTATCAATCTTTTTACACATTCCTGCACCATATAGTAAAAATGCCATCCAAATATTAGCAACTACTACATCTATAGCTACCATAGATGAAAACAAATCATCACTAACATTAAATATTTCTTTCATTGCAGCCTGATTAGCGCCACCGCCAATCCAACTTCCTGCAACTGTAGTGAAACCACGCCAAACAGAATCAGAACCATTGATTACTAATAAATCTGGGGAAAAAAACAATAAAAAAAATAAGGCTATCGGCCCACCAAAAATAATTCCAATCGTTCCTGTGAAAAACATAATCAGAGATTTTGAACCCAATTTGAGAATTTCTCTTAAGTCAATACTTATGGTTAACAATACAAGGCTAGCAGGTAACAAGTATCTTGATGTAATAAAATATAGTTTTGATTCTTTTCCTGATACTATACCAAATGTATTGAGCAAAGAAGGTAAGAAGTAGCAAAGTAATAATGTAGGTACATATTTATAAAACTTTTTCCAAAATTTATTTTCACTCCTAGATGTCTGAAAAATAAATGAGAGAATTACTAATAGAATACCCAGAACAACTGCGTCATTTTTAATCATTAAGTTAATCGCAGAAATAATTGTATCATTAAAATTGATGGCCACTTAGAATATTGTTTTTTCTCACATTTTTTTTCTTTTTAAGATGTGATACTACATCGTTTATTTCTAGTAACGCCATATCAATATCATCCTCACTATTAAATCTTCCTAGGCTAAATCGTATCGCGGAATGTGATAATTCCGTTTCCCTTCCTATTGCTTTTATAACATGAGAAGGTTCTAAATTTTGGCCGCTGCATGCTGATCCCATAGAACAAGCTATCCCTTTCATTCTCATTATTAATGTTTCTCCATCAAGCCCTGGAAAACAAAGATTAAGATTATGAGGTAAACAATTATCGGGATCTCCATTTACCATAACCTCAGGGTTAATCCTTGCTATTCCTTGTTTTAAACGATCCCTTAACCCCATCAAATAATTATTCTCTTCATCTTTAGAATACTCCATTATTTGATATGCTTTCCCAAAACCAACTATCAGAGGAACAGAAAGTGTGCCAGACCTAAAACCTCTTTCATGACCTCCACCATCAATTTGCATTTTTAAGTTTATTTTTGGTTGTTTTTGCCTTATATATAAAAAACCAATACCTTTCGGCCCATATATTTTGTGCGAAGTTGCAGCTAAAAGGTCAATATTCATTTTTTCCACATCGATGGTAATTTTACCAAAAGTTTGGCATGCATCAACCATGAAAATAATATTTTTATCTTGGCAGATAGCCCCAATCTCTTTTATCGGCTGGATTGTACCGATTTCATTGTTAGCATGCATAATTGCAACTAAGATAGTATCATCATTGATAGCGTTTAGAATAGATCTAGGGTCTACATTACCCTTGCTATTAACAGGTAAAATAGTAATTTCCCAACCTTTTTTCTCTAATGCTTTACAAGTATCTAAAACAGCCTTGTGTTCGGTGGCTTGTGTGATAATATGTTTTCCTTGATCCTCATAGTTTTCTGCGGCACCTTTAATTGCAAGGTTAATTGCTTCGGTTGCACCACTTGTAAAAATAATTTCTCTGGAGCTTGCATTGATTCCTTTTGCTAAAATTACTCTTGAACTTTCAACCGCTTCTTTTGCCTTTCTTCCATAGAAATGGTGCACACTTGCTGGATTCCCAAAATGCTCCTGAAAAAATGGTAACATTTTATCCATCACAATAGGATCTACTGGAGTGGTTGCCTGATTATCTAAATAGATAGGTTTTTTCATCAAATATTTTACATGTAAAAAGAGATTTTCAAATTAGGAAAAATTTATTTATCACGACTTAAGTCTCTCATTTGTCTCCCAGTACCATTATTTGAAAGCATAACAATTTCAGAGAGGATGCTTAAAGCTATTTGCTCTGGAGTTTTTGCCTTTAGCTCAAGACCCGTAGGAGAGAAGAAACTATCTAGCTCTTCATCACTTATTCCGTTATTTTTTAAAAATTCTAAAATAATTTGTGTTTTTTTTGCACTGGCAATGACTCCAACGTACTTAATACCTTTTTTAAGTGCTTCGAGCGTAATTTGATCATCATTTCTATGATGAGTGGCTAGTATAAAATAATCCACCTTAAAGTCTATATCTTCGATTTCTAATGGTTCAGTAATTACATTAGCTGCATCAGGATAGCGATCTTTTTCTCCCTCAGAGGTCTGAACTATAACCTTAAATTTCAATAAATTTGCAATTTGACACAAAATTTCTACTACTCCTCCCATACCCCTAATTAGAATGGTTGGTATTAAAATTTGAGGTTCTACAATAACTGACATATATCCTCCACAAGGGATGCCCATATCCATTTCATCACTATCTAAATCTATTTCAATAGTTCTTGGAAGGCCATCAATTAAAGATTCTTTTGCTGATCCAGCAACTCTATTTTCAATACAACCACCACCAATATATCCAATGATCCTCTGCCCTTCATTATCAAAAAGTGCTTTGTCTCCTATTTTTCCCGATGAAGAACCTGAAACACTGAAGACTGTAGCGATAGCATATGGTATCTCATTCGTCTCAAGCATGGCCATCTTCTGAATTAAATCGTTGTGTTTAGACATTTTAAGATATTTTCGTATTGATTAGAAAATAATCATCCTCTGTATCGCAATCAAGTATGACCTCATCAGATTCAATGGGAATTCCAACACTTTTGTCTGCAAATTTCATCAAAATTCTTTTGGCACCATTGTCACCATTGGAGGCTAAGATATCGGGGAAAAACAATTTAGGGAAGATTACAGGGTTTGCTTGATTATTTCTAAATACTGGGAAAACAATTTTTTTGCATAAATGGTTTTTAAATTCTGATAAAAGTAAATTAATAGTTTCGACTCTAATTAAAGGCATATCTCCAAGTATTATCATACAGCCATTTATACTATTTGGCATACAAGACAAACCAGCATAAATAGAGCTTGCCATGCCTGAGTTCCAATCCTTGTTGTGTATAATCTTGTCAATATTTGAGGGAATCACTTTTTCAATAAGATTTTTCTGAAAACCAGTTACTACATATATTGGGCTCAGATTTGTATTGAGTGCTACCTTACAGACTTGTTTAATAATTGGTCTAGAGTCCAATTTAAGGAGAAGCTTGTTTCTATCACCCATCCTTTTTGAGCTTCCTGCAGCAAGGATTATACCCCCAATTCGCATCACAGATCTTTCATTCTTAAGGCCGTGAAATTGAAAAAGAAAATCAATCTAGGAACTATTTCTTTAAAACCGTTGATAGCAATAATCTCTATTTAAATCTAATTGGAATATATTTCGATATTATCAAAAAAAAACAGCGGGTTTACTCATAAACTATTCTTTGTAACATTAACCAGTTCGTCTTTTCTCCGATATTATTTTTTTACTTTTGTCAGTAGTTTATAGGATTCACAACAAACTATATTTAAAACAGTTGGAATAGCATAAGTTAATGTTCTTTCACCGTATTGATTTACTTTTTGTTCCTCATTTAAACCTAAATTGCTCATTTTATCATTCATTCTTCATCAGCCTAAATGAAGATTTATGATTTAATGACTACACATACTAGGAATCCTATCACCATTATGCAGAATAGCCCATTTCCAGATTGGGATACGTTTTTTTAATTCTGAAATAAAATAAGTAATTGCATTTAAACCCTCCTCGCGATGCTTTGACCATATTACTACATGCAGACTAGTTTCTCCAATCTTGACCTCACCAACTCTATGTCGACATAGCAAATCACGAATTGGAAATTTTTTTGCTGTCTCTTCAGCTAATTGTTTGAGCTGAATCTCTGCCATTCCTTCATAGTGCTCATAATCCAATAAAAGAATTGGCCTACCATCTTCCATACTTCGAACACGTCCATTAAAAACCAATTCTGATCCTTCATCAGATCGATCATCCTCGCTAGGGAATGTTTTAATTTTTCCAGAAATAATTTCAGCAATAATCATTTATCCTCCTTGCACTGGTGGAATAAATGCAACTTCATCACCATCTTTGACCACTTTTGGATTTGTAAGATAGACTTTATTAAGAGCAGTTCTCAATGTTACACCATCTAATTTCCCTTTTGCTTTTTCTCGAACTATTTTTTCAATATCAGATGTATCGCTTCCATCCCGTAGATTAATTATTAATTGATCGACCCCAATTGCATACTTTACCTGTGAAAAACACCTTATTTTAATTTTCATTTTTTCTTTTCCAATTTAATAATGGTTGTTTTATGTGATAGACCGTCATACATTAAAAGGTTTCCAGATAAATTAGGTTTAATTCCAACTAAAATTTTCACTACTTCCAAAGCCTGTATATTCCCAATGATTCCTGGAAGCATTCCAATGACACCTGCTTCATCGCACATACCTTGTTCAGAAACTTCTTCTGGGAAAACATCTATATAACTTGGACCACCTTGATAATTAAAAATAGATACCTGCCCTTCAAAACGATACAATCCACCATATACCATTGGGATTGATAGTTCTTTTGAGGCTCTATCAATCATTCTTCTGCTTTTGTAATTATCTGTAGCATCGATTATAACATCCGATCCTTGGAGAAATATTTTTCCATTTTCTTCGTTTATAAATTCTGATACTGGTTCTATATTAACCTGATTATAGTTCTTTGAAAGTTGAGATGAAGCAACACTAACCTTCAGCATGCCAACGTCTTCAATCCCGTATATTGGCTGCCGGTGTAAATTGGAGAGTTCAATCTTGTCACCATCAATAAGAATTATTTTGCCCACACCAGAAGCCGCAAGTATGGAAGCGGCTGGGCATCCAAGGCCACCAATACCAACAACTGCAATAGTCGCTTGTGATATTTTTTTTTGACCATTATTACCAATTTCTGGTAGATTTATTTGGCGAGACCATTGACTGATATCTACTTTATCTTCAACTTGGCTCTCCCAAGCAAGAGCACCTCCTAAGAGACTATACGCGCTTTCTAAGCTTTTTTCGGTAATTAGTTCTTCAGTATTTATACCATACTGACATATATAAACTTTTGGATTCCGATCAGCATTTTCTACTTCATTAATGTTTTTTGTGAATTTATTGAGATCCCGTAATGGGAGTTTCTTTTGCTGTTCTTTTGTTCGAACATCTATTACATAAAAGAATTTTTCTTCCACAAGCCATTCTTGCAATTCTTTTGGTGTAATTATCACTGAATTAATTTCCAAGGAAGGATTCGAGCCTTAACCAAATCTCCAGGCTGCAAATCATTGGGTCCTGGATCAGAGTGCAGTATACAATTTGAGTTAAGTGATGATGATAACATATGAGAACCAACTTTTATCGAGGGAGCACATAAAACCTTCCCGTCCTCTAACCAAACCTTACCAAATAAAAAACGAGTTTTGTCTATTTCTCTTGGAAAAGGTTTAGCCAAGACACCTAAAATCTTTTTTCCTATACTATTACCCATCATTTTTTCTAATGAAGGCCACACGAGCTCCATGAAACCAATATAACTAGATACTGGATTGCCAGGTAAACCAAAAATTAATGTTTCCCCCTTAGACCCAAAAAATATTGGCTTCCCCGGCTTTTGCGCAACCTTCCAAAAATGTTCATCAACCCCTAGTTCCATAAAAATACTTCGAACATAATCGTGGTTTCCCATAGAGACCCCACCAGAGGTTATCACAATATCACTTTCTTTTAGAGCATTAGATAAAAATCTACGCAGACTATTTGGTCTATCTTTTATTATTTCATCCCTCACAATTTTTGCCCCTGCCCTTAAGGATAGTTCCGAAAATACAAATGAATTTGAATTGTAAATTTTTCCTGGAACAATAGGTTTTCCAGGGCTTATTAATTCATCTCCTGTTGCAAAAAGAGAGACTCTTGCTTTCCGAAAAACTCTAGCTTTCTTTATTCCATATGCTGCAATTGTACCAATTTCTGAGGGGGAAATTTTTGACCTTGCCTTGATTAATAATTCATTATCTTGAATTTCTTCACCTTTTTTTCGGATATGCTTTAGGGGAAAAGATTCATTAAATATTTTCACCTTAGTTTTACTTCCATATCCATCTGTATCTTCCACCATAACAACAGAATCTGCTCCCTTTGGTATTGGCGCGCCAGTCATACATAGAGCACACTCTCCTTCACCTATCGAAATATTTCCAGAATCTCCGGCTGCCACACTTCCTACAAGCTTTAGAGTAACGGGACTATTTTTCTTTGCGCCAAGTGTGTCTTCTGATCGTACAGCAAAACCATCCATTGCGGAATTATCAAAACGTGGCATCGGAAAACTGGCTCTTATATTTTGGGCAAGTATTCTACCATTTAATTTTTTGATACCAAGAGTTTTTGAGTTTAATAAAGTAGTCTTTTCAAGGATAATATTTTTTGCAGTTTTAAAGTCAATCATTCGTATATGTTTTTAACCAGAAATTTATTTATGTCCCTCACCTTTCATCATATGAAAAGCATGAAAAATCATTGGGATTAAAACAGAAGCACCATCTTTTACAGCACCAGTGCTACCAGGTAAACAGATCATAATGGTTTGCTTTATTACTCCAGCTGCTAATCTTGAAAGGCAGGCCGTAGATATTGTTTCTCGTCCGTTGGAGTGAAGAGCCTGCTCTACACCATGCAAACGATAATCAAATAAACCCTCTGCTATTGGTATTGTAAGGTCTCTAGGACTAAGTCCAGTTCCCCCCGTGGATATTATTAGCTCTATCCCCGAGTTGATCCATAATTTTACTGTTTTTTCAAGTTTTCTTGAACCATCCTCGAGAGAAATTTGCTCCTTAACTTCGCAGCCTGCAGATCTAAACTTTTCTAATAAAATCTTACCTGATATATTTTCACGCTCTCCTGCAACAACCCCATCGCTCATGGTGATAATACCAACTTTTGGCCTATAGGAATCTAAATACCCAGAATTACCTCCTTTTTTTTCAAGTAGAGAAATCTCACCAATTTTCATTGATTTATCTACTGCTTTGCACATATCATATATTGTAATGGCTGCAACTGATGCAGATGTAATCGCCTCCATTTCAACTCCAGTAGCCTCTTTTGTTTTAACTGAAGAAATTATTTCGATGTAATTATCTGAGGGGACAAATGAAATTTCAATATGAGATAATTGAAGCTGATGGCACATAGGAATCAGGTCAAAAGTTTTTTTTGCTGCCTGTATACCTGCAATCTTTGCTGTTGTAAATACATTCCCTTTTGGTAGTTCATTACTTTGAATTAGGCTAATTGTATCATTATTCATACTGATAATAGCAGAGGCTTTGGCTACACGAAAACTTTTTTGTTTTCTTGAAACATCAACCATTTTAACATTGCCTTTTTTGTCTACATGAGAAAGTTTTTTCAATGATTATCCTCCAATTTGTGTCATACTATCTCGTTTTTCGGATCTACTCCTCTGGGCTTCCCAACCATTTTTTAATTTATTCATCATCGCCAAGCTCATTGCTTCTGCAATGTAATCATCACCCGACCCTTTTCGAAGAAATTTCATAATATCTGTCTCTTCACCAGAGAAAAGACAGTTCAATATTTTGCCATCTGCAGTGATACGTATTCGATTACATGCCCCACATAAATTTCTTGAGTATGCTGGTATCACTGCAATTTTACCCTTGTATCCAGGAATTTTATATATTTCATGCTCTGTTGTTGTACCATTTGTCGGCAACATCTCAGGGTAAATTTCAGAGAGATTATCAATAATTTTTTGAAAACCACAAAAATTTCCAGTTTTCCAAATTTGCTTAGAATCAAATGGCATTAGTTCAATAAACCGAACTATAACATTATTTTCTTTTGTTAACTCTGCGAAATCTTTTAATTCATCTAAATTAAAATTCCGCATTATCACAACATTTATTTTAGTTTTTAATTTTTTTAGAGATAACGCAACATCAATCCCACGCAATACTTTTTTTAAACCTGAACGTCGACTAATTTTTTTAAATCGATTAGACTTTAGGGTGTCTAGACTAATATTTACCCCATTGAGACCAAACTTTACTAGGTCAAAGATCTTTGATTCAAGTAAAAGACCATTAGTTGTTAAATGTACAGACTTAATTCCTTTTGTTTTTGATGCACCATCTATAAGTTTAAAAATATCTTTGCGAAGCAGTGGTTCTCCTCCTGTGAAACGTATTTTAGTAACTCCAAGACGGGCGACAATTTTTATCAGTCTATATATTTCATCTGTACTAAGAAGGTGGCTATCTTTTTGGAAAGGAATCCCTTCTTCGGGCATACAATAGATACAACGTAGATTACATTTTTCATTAACCGCTATACGCAGGTAATCAAATTTTCTCCCAAAACGGTCAGAAAGTATTTTAGGTGGAACGATATTTTGCCCAAATAAATGATTTGTAGATATATTTTTAGTACTAGTCATACTCATTCCAATTCATCTCCAAAAAGGAGAATCGGGAGCAGATAACAACGTTTCCATTCCTACCGTACCGGCCTCAGATCATACTAAAAAATAATTAGCTTAGACCTTTTGGCTAAGAGTTATAACTAAAATTAGCTAAATAAACTGGGTTTTAAAAGATAGCTATTTTCTATCAAAAAGATATATTGTGAAAATTACTAGGTTTAATATCGTAATCTAGATACTGCTTTAGCAATTGCATTAACAACATTATTCACACCTTTAGTTTTAATATTATCAATTGTTCCCTCAAACATTACAGACACATTAATTTCACCAGTATCCGTGTCAACTAGTTGAACTGAAAGGGAAAAATCAGTAGTTGCTCGTTCAATTCTTCCGCGCACGATTTTGAATATTCCATGGGTATTAGATAAATCTATTGGTCTAATTTGTATTGAGCCATCAAGTAAATAATCATCCTGCATTAAAATCTCTATCTCATGTTGCGCCGGTACTATAAAAAACATTCTTGTCTTCCTTAATTGTTTCTCCATTAAATAAATTATATCTTCTGACTCCCTAACTTCAATCCCTTCGCAAAAAAAAGGCTTAAAAGAAATATAAATTTTTTGTCCATGGATATTCGAGGAAAATGCTAATCCAATTTGGAAGCAAATAAAAAAATAAATATTTCTTAAGTTCACTTGCAAGATACATCGCTGTTGATGGAATCGACAAAACCACCTCCGCACCTTACAGCTCCTATACAGCTTACTCCTTTTTCACTCATACGGTAAACATCACTCTCAATATTACTTATATCATGTTGTATTTTTGTTAGGAGTTCATTTGTGTTATCTTGATTATTAGCACCCAAGAAAATAATTAACAATATTGGTGCCGCAAGACCTATTAAAAAACCCCTTGTGAATTCGCGCATCATTTTACTCCTTTAGGTTCATAGAATAGAATATTTTAACGAAACAATTTAAGATTTTTATAATCATAAAAAAAAACCCTGCTGGAACAGGGTTTTTTTAAAAATCAAATTGCATTGTTTGGAAATTAGGTTTTTTCTCTTCTCATCACCTTGCCATTGCTATATGTAACAGTCTCCACATGATCTCCATCGTCATCGTACATTTTCCAGACACCATCACGTTGACCCATCTTTAATATTCCTTCTTCTTTTACAAAACCATTACTATGATATGTTACAAATGAGTCAATAATCTTCGTACTGCTTTGATCAATAATATTACCTCTGTAGTAATTTGTTTTTCGAAGTAATTTTCCACGCTTGCTATAAAGAAACCATTCCCCATCCCTTTCGGATCCTCTTAACATTCCCTGCTCTTTAATTCTACCATTAACGTGATAAGAAATGAATGACCGGACTTTATTGGGAGTTTGCTCAAATAATATTTCTCCAGCATTGTAAATGACGATATTTACCACAGCACCTCTCTCATCGTACTCTCGCCATTCACCATGTTTCTTATTCTTCTTTAATTTACCTATAGTTTTTATACGTCCATTATCATGGTAGGTGACATTTGCTTTTTCATCAATTTTTTGAGAACCATTAATGCCTTCTAAAGCATCTACCCTTATTATTTCGCCATTGGCATAAATAACTGATTTGATGAGTTTTCCCTTCGAAGTGTAGGACTTCCATGCTCCATTTTTTTTACCATTTTTAGTAAAACCCTCTTCTTTTAGACGTCCATTATTATGATAAACCAGGGATTTTTCAATTTTTTGAGATTTTTGTTTTTGTAGTACTGATCCTTTAGCGTAATTAGTTGTTGATATTAGCTTTCCTCTTTCATCGTAGAATTTCCACATGCCATGTCTTTTTCCATTTTTAGTTTTACCCTGCTCTTTAATTCTACCATTATCAAAATATACTGCTAAATCTTTAATAATATCTTGAGCTTCTATATCAATAACCTTACCCCCACTATATATGGAAGTTTTTACCAACTTTCCCCTTGTATTGTATTCCCTCCAAGATCCTTCTTTTCGTCCAGAAATATATTTACCTTGTAATTTAATACGACCATTTTCATGATAATCAATAAACGATCCCTCTCTGAGCTTTCTATTTTTTAGTTTTTCTTGCGTGGCTGAAAGGTTTTTTAGGTAGGTTCTAACAGATTCCTCATTTGATTCAATGTTCAATTCGTTGGACGAACTAAACTCTCTTTTAACGTTCGCCATGTATATATCTAAGAGCTCACGCTCTTGTTTATCAGTGATTATTAGATCAGCTTTATCCATTGCAAGATTAATTTCTTCTAAATAAAGCCTATAATTTTTCAGATTTTCGTTCATTCGAACTTTATTATTTCTCTCTTTAACAATTGCAGGGAAATAGAGTTCAAAATCTTTAATTTTAAACTCATCAAACCTTAAACTTGATCGCTTAAAGCTCTTTTTAATTATGGATGTATAGAATTTAAGAATGTCATCATCACCCATTTGTATCTGAGCATAGTTTTTTCGAATTGATCGAGACAACCGGATAAATTTGATGTCATGATTAGGATCCGTTAGTTTTCTTGCAACATAAACTAATTGTTCTTGGAGTGAGTTACTGAAACGAAAAGAAATACCATAGGGTATTGAATTTGCTTGCACAAGTTCTGGTCTGTTTAAATGATTATCTACCAAAGATAGTTGAAGGAGATCCATATCAGAATCAGCTAAGACAGTTCCATCATCTGCGATAAGAGTTACACGTACATCTGCAGACTGAGCGTAAGATATGGCCGTCTCCTGCAGACTCCCGCCTTTAGTTGAGCCTAAATATTCAATAAATGTATCTATTTCTATTTTTAGCTCATTGGCTACTTCTTGACCTTTTTCTGCTAATTTATCTGTGAATGATCTTATAATTTTTTCATTTGATTCCACATTGACTCCAAAACCTAACTCTGCTAGTCTATCCTTTAGGCCTTTTGAGAAATATTTCATAAACTGATTACGTTGGTTTTTAGTTAGTGAAACATTCGATAATCTCAATGCATTATTTATTTCTTGATCGTATAAACGCAAAAGTCTCTGATCGCGCATATTTTCTAGGGGCTTGGAAAACCTCACATATATTCTTCTGTTTTCCTCTTCATCATCTACGGCATGAGCAACATAAATATACTTCCTTTCCAAAGTCTCGCTAACGCGAATTGAGACACCGTATTCTGAAATTTTTGAGGCAATAATTTCGGGACGATTATCGTGCTTATCCATGGTTAAAATACCATCTTTGTCTAAATGAGATTCAGCTAATACATCACCATCCTGATCAATAAGGGTAATCCTGGAATCCGATGTTGCTCTGTAAAGTTGGACACCACTTTGGAGGGTACCCTCATCATTATCCATATGAAATATGAAATTCTGAATTTCGCTTCTCAAAAAGCGAGTCTCCTCTTCATAGTGCAGAGCTTCTAATTCAAGATGTGTCTGATTGATACCATTTATAAAATGGTCAAGAAAACTGTTTTTATCGCTGCTTGAAAAATTTATGTAGATTTTATCAAGGGCTGATGAGACTTCTTTCTGATAGAGATTATAAAAATCATTTTGAGTTATTCCGGCGCTTAGTACAGATTGGCTTGGATTTTCAGGAAAAATTATTTCAAGTTCAGTCCAAACAGGAACGGGTAGATTTTTTATGGTTGCAGGAAAAAATTTAGTTTCTCTTACTGATTTTATTGCTTCACGATCTAGTTCAGCGATACCGCTACTTTTAATTATACTTATATCTGGAACGTTACCATCACGATCTACAACAAACTGAAGGTTAACAACCGATCCTGAGTGAACTACATCCGTGACAGGTACTATTCGTGATTTTGGTTTTGGAGAAACATCAAATTTTTTGTAAATAACCTTAGTCATAGATTGTGGTCTGTTTATTTGCTTTAACTTTTGTCTGACTGGGTTTTTTTCATTGTTTACAAGATCCAGATCACTTGTAATGCGACCCATTTCATAGTTGGCTCTCCTGATTTCATTTCCGTCAGCATCATAGAAAATCCAGGATCCATTTCTTTTTCGACCTTTCACTGGACCACGTTCTTTTACATTTCCATTATCATAATATCTTACGATCATCTCATGACCGTAGGGAGTTGTGTTTTTAATTACATCATCTCGGTTTGAAACAATGCTGGTATCATATTTCATTATGGTCTGGTTTACCAAATCTCGGATTGTATCTTTTACTACTAATGTATCAAAAGTTAAAATTCGTAAAGTATCGTACTTGACAGATCTATAGGTCATTTGCTCACGTGGGCCAATGAATTCGGGTCCGTATGGCGCTCGTAGGATATTTCTCACAGTAGAAGAGGAATAAATGTCTTGAAATTTTTTATATTCACCTTTTGCTTTTATCCAGTCTCCTTTGGCTGCATTTAGAGCCTCGTTAATCCATTCTTGTGCACGGTCATCACCCGAGTTTCTAGCCCTGATAGCATCATCCAGGGTCTTCCAAACAGGGAATTGTGTTTCCTGCCCATCAATCATCTCAGGTTTAAAGTTTGTAGCATATGTGTGAATAGTGACGGTATCATTATTAACAATGGTTGTTGTATCATAAACGGTGGTGGTATCATAGGCAAATACCCACAATGAGTCACGAACAAGAGTGGTATCATATGCGAAAACCCAAGAGGTATCGTAAACAGTAGTGGTATC
>CENX01097532.1_pt1 | contig 52759 bp, 47 predicted proteins | sample 361321 | NCBI WGS metagenome assembly CENX01 (sample SAMEA2619678, study PRJEB7988) | marine metagenome | isolation source: saline water (ENVO:00002010), including | reverse complement strand
TGATATTAACGGCTCTCCTTTAGTAGTAGAATTTGCAGCTGAATCAGGCGATGATGGAGGTGAAGCTTCTTGCTTAGATGGTACGCAAGTATGCTTGTCACTCGATGGTGGAGATTTAAATTATTCAAGTACTGAAAATATTGCTGGTTTCCAATTTAATCATAATGGATGCATTACGGGCGCAGCAGGTGGAGATGCTGAAGCAAATGGATTTACTATTTCTGCTAGTGGGTCTGCAGTTCTTGCATTCTCATTTTCAGGATCTGTAGTTCCTGCTGGTGAAGGAACTCTAGTTGTTTTAGATGGTGATGTAACAGAAGATTGTCTTTCTAATTTAATTTTCTCTGATAGTCAAGGTGCCTCTTTAGTAGTAGGTTTTCCTTTTGTTGAGGTCCTTGGTTGTACTAATGATAATGCATGTAATTATAATGAAAATGCAAATACTGATGATGGCTCATGTGTGTATCCTGATATAGGCTTTGATTGTGATGGTAACTGTACAGCAGAAATAGATTGTTTTGGAATCTGTGGTGGCGGCGCTGTAGAGGATTGTTTTGGTGAATGTGGAGGATCTGCGGTAGAGGATGAATGTGGGGTATGTGATGGTAGTGGCCCAGAGCCAAATTTTGATTGTGATGGAAATTGTATAGTAGACGTTGATTGTAATGGTGTGTGCGGTGGTGGAGCATATACAATTCCTTATTGCTTAGATACAGATGGCGATGGACTTGGTAATCCTGGTACAGAAATTCAAGAGTGTATTGATCCTGATTACTTTTCTCTAGGTACTTGTTCTGTTTCAAATTGTGAAAGCTATGATTATAATGATTTAAATAACAACGGAACATTTGATGCAGATGATGAGCCACTTTGCTGGTGCGATGATCTTTGCACTGGATTCGGAGACTGCTGTCCTGATTCATGTGAAAACTGTGGCTATGATTGTGGAAGAGAATTTACAGCTGGTCAAAATGATTTATATTTTAGAACCCACGATATTGATGGAAATAGAATTATGAATAATAATACAAGAGATTGTACTTCAGATGTATGTTTATCTCTTGATAGCGGTAGTTTAAACTATTCTTCAGGTTCAGATATAGCTGGTTTCCAAATTTTCCATGATGGATGTATATCTAATGCCTCTGGAGGTGATGCGACTGCAGCTGGATTTACAGTTTCTACAAGTGGTACGGTTGTATTAGGCTTTTCATTCACTGGTTCAGTTATTGCTGCTGGTGATGGAACTTTAGTATTACTTGAAGGGGAAGTTAATCAAGATTGCATGTCTGATTTTATATTTTCAGATGTTAATGGAAATCCATTAACATGGGAATTTGATGATGGGCAACCTGCTCCAGTGTATGTAGCTGATTGTAGTGATGTCTATCCTGATTGTGAATTTAATGAGTATGATTGCGCTGGAGTATGTGGAGGTAGTGCACAAGAAGACCTTTGTGGTGAATGTGAAGGAGATAATACATCCTGTACTTTAGAATGTCCTACTGGTACAGATGTATGTCTAACTCTTGATGGGTCAAATCTTGATTATTCAAGCTCAATGGATATTGCAGGATTTCAATTTAATCATAATGGCTGTGTCCAAGGCGCTAGCGGTGGAGATGCCGAAGCAAATGGTTTTTCAGTTTCAACAAGTGGAAGTGCCGTTCTTGCATTTTCATTTACTGGATCTGTAGTTCCAGCTGGTACAGGTACACTAGTTGTTCTTGATGGTGATGTAGATTATAGTTGTTTATCTAATTTAATTTTCTCAGATGTAAATGGAGAGCCTTTGGCGGTAAGTTTTCCAATTCCAACATTCTATGGATGTACAGATGATTTAGCTTGTAACTATGATTCTAATGCGAATGCTGATGATGGAAGTTGTGAATATCCTGAAGAAAATTTTGACTGTAATGGTGATTGTATTGAAGATATAGATTGTAATGGTATCTGCGGTGGTGGAGCAATAGAAGATTCATGTGGAATATGCGAAGGTGATGGTTCCAGCTGCACGGTTCAACTATCCTTTGGTGTAGTTGGCGATTCATCACTTGAGATTTTAATTAATACTCCTGTAGATATTGGTGGATTTCAATTTGCTGTACCTAGCTTGGCAACTTTAGGTGATGCCTCGGGTGGATATGCAGCAGAAAATGACTTTAGTGTTTCTACTTCTAATCCATCAGAAGATATGTCTATGGTTCTTGGATTTTCATTTACTGGCGGTATCATACCTGCGGGTAGTAATGGTGTACTATTTAACGTAGACTATGTTTGTGACTACCCAGGTTCTAATACTGCATGCATCGAAGATATAGTAATTTCAGATCCTCAGGGTGGCTCTCTTCCATCAGTATTTGTAGGTGAATGTGCTGAGGTCGGAGCTGAGCCCGTTTCAGGTTGTACCGATTCTGATGCATGTAACTTTAATCCAGATGCAAATTCAGATGATGGTTCTTGCTTGTATGATGATTGCGCTGGCGATTGTGGTGGAACTGCAGAACTTGATGACTGTGGCGTTTGCGAAGGAGATGGTGAAAGCTGTGCAGTATATATTGAATCTAGTGTAGCAACAACAGTCGATGATTCAGTCCTTGAAGATCTTGATTCATTTGCTGAAGATTTTGAATCATTCGTAGAATCTGAATTAAGTCTTCCAGATGAATCTGTAGAAGTTACAGATATATTAGTAAGTTCATCTGAAAGGGATGATGTGGAAATAACAATTGATTACACGATAACTCTTTCAGAGGAAGAATTAGCAGAAACTGACTTTGCTGGAGAAGATGATATTAATCAAGCGCTAGAGGAGACTGAAACAGCTATAGAAGAAGATGGTGGTCTTCCTGATTTTATCTATGGATGTACAGATGAATCTGCGGATAATTATAATCCAGATGCAAATATAGATGATGGCTCATGTGAAACTGGTGGTCCAAGTGTCATTGATTATTGTATAGATCTTCATTTTGGTGCAAATCTTGTAAGTTTTTATGCGCTTCCAGATGATGTATCAGTTGGAAATATGATGTCGTCACTCGATGGTGTTGTTACTGGAGTAATTGGTGAAGGTGTAGCTGCAAGTCCAAATCCAGTTCTTGGCTGGGTTGGTAGTTTATCAAATATTTCACCAACCTCTGGGTATTGGGTTAAGGTTTCAGAAGGTTCGCAGCTTTGCTTGAATGGTGCTGCCCCTCTTGATCCAGCTAGTACAACATATGATTTACACTTTGGTGCAAACCTTATCTCATTCCCGATTGCAGGTAGTGTAGACTTAGCTACTGCGATTCCTGATGATGTAGAAGGTGCATTTACTGGAGTAATCGGTGAAGGTGTAGCTGCAAGTCCAAATCCAGTCCTTGGTTGGGTTGGTAGTTTGAGTGCATTTGAAGGAGGTAAAGGATATTGGGCTAAAGTTAATGCTGCAATTGAATTTGAGTTTATCGCAGATGAAACTAGCTCTAGGTTACAGCAAGACTATGCCTCAAAAGACTTTGGATATATTCAGTCAACTGAGCAGGCATTCTACTTTATTGAAGATATTAGATTTAATGATGGATCTAGTATAGATGATGGAGATATTGTTCTAGCCTACAATGACAATGTACTTGTTGGAGCACGTGAGTGGGCAGGTAATTTTACTGATATACCAGCAATGGGATCAGATGGATCTTTCTCAACTATTGGCTATTGTAATAATAATAGTGCTCCTGAATTTAGAGTTATTAAAGGCTCAACAGGTGAGGAGTTCGTTCTAGATGTAGATGCTCCAGAGTGGTCTTCAAATGAGATATATCAATTAGGCATAATTAATGTAGTTAATGAAATATCGCCAAATAGCTTTGATATCTCAAGCGTTTATCCAAATCCATTTAATCCATCAACTAACATAATGGTTAATATTGCAGAAGAGAAATTTGCAACAATTAGTATTTATAATACAAATGGTCAGGAAGTTTCTAATCTATGGAGTGGGGTTCTTACTGATGGTTCTCACTCATTTACATGGAATGGAGCGGATCAGCCTAGTGGTCTTTACTTTGCTCGTTTAAATATTGATGGAGCTGTGAGTAGCGCAAAGTTAATGCTTATCAAATAATAAATTAAAATCATGCGGATGATTCTAATCAATAAATGCCTCTTACTTCATTGAAATAAGAGGCATTTTTTATTCATATTATTGCTTGTTAATTGTAATATTCTTTTACATTTTCAAAATTTTTTTTTTATTAAATTATTAACATGATTAAATATATTTTCATACCAATTTTCTCTTTACTCTTATCTGACAGTTATAACATGCAACTTCTTGGATATTTACCATTTGACCAGCAAACATCAGATATTACTGGTTTTTATCAAGATGGTAGAGAGTTTGCAGTTGTTGGACTTCAAAACACCACAGCATTTGTTGATGTTACAGATCCTGCTAACTCATTTGAAGTCGGACGAATTGATGGGGGTACCAGTATATGGAGAGATTTAAAATATTGGGATAGACATGTTTATATTGGTACTGAAGCAGATGACGGTATAAAAATTGTGAGTGTAGATGACTTAGATAATCCCATATTGGTTAATACGATAACGGATGTAGATAATTCTCATAATATTCATGTTGATGAAGATGGATATTTTTATATCGTAGGTGCAGATGAACATGAAATATGGATTTATGATTTATCGATTCCATCAAATCCAACACTTGTTGGAACATGGGATGAAGAATATATTCATGATCTTGATGTTAAAAATAATATTGCTTATGCTATGGGTATTTATACAAGCACTGCATATATTATTGACCTTTCAGATAAAACTAATCCTCAGACATTAGTGTCTTGGCAGTATCCTGGAATGGCACATGATGCAGCTGTTTCAGAGGATGGAAACTATTTAGTAACTGCAGATGAAATGCAAGGTGGCAATTTAAAGCTTTGGGATATTCAAGATTATTCAAATATAAATTTATTAGATGAATTCACAGTTGATCCTACTCATTCGGTTCATAATGTCTACATAAAAGATGGCCTTGTATATACATCTTATTATGCTGACGGAACTCGAGTTTACGATATTTCTTCTTTAACATTTAATGAAATTGGTTATTATGATACCAGTGAAATTGATGGTCTTTATGTAGGTAATTGGGGTACATATGTATATTTACCAAGTAACAATATTATTTCCAGTGATATAGAAACAGGTTTATATATATTGCAATTTGGAGGAGTAACAATTCAGCATGATAATATTCTGGATCAAGTATATAGTTCAAATCCAATCAATTTCTTAATTGATGCTGAATCAACCACAGGTGAGATTATTTCTGTATCAATGTTTTATAGTTTTAATAACAGCTCAGAGTGGAATGAAGTACCTATGGATTATATTGATGGTGACTATACTGCTGGTTTTCAAATCCCCAATGATGGGACTGTGGTTTCTTATTATTTTTATGCTCTTAATAATCAAGGTCAAGAATCTTATTATCCTTCTGGTGCTGAAAATTCACCAGTTGTATTTGTTGTTGGTGATCTTCCAATAATATACAGTCAAGATTTTGATTCTGAAGTAAATGGTTGGACCGTTACAGGTGATGCAGTTGGAGGGGTTTGGGAAATTGCAGAACCTAGTGGTACCTTTTATGGTGATGTTCCGGTTGCTCCTGATAATGATATTACACTTTTAGGTGAATTATGTTATGTTACTGGAAATAATGCACCAACTAATAGTCCATCAAATGATGACGTAGATGGAGGTGAAACGATTCTAAAGTCTAATTTAATAGATTTGTCCTCAGAAGATAAAGTTATGCTTACATATTATAGGTGGTATACAAATAATCTTGGTGATAATCCATCAACTGATATTTGGCGTGTTGATGTGTCTAATAATGGAGGAGGTACTTGGGTATCTTTAGAAAACACTAATATATCAAATAATTCTTGGGATAAGAAAATGTTTTTCTTGGATGACTATATTAGTCTTACATCTGATATGCGACTAAGATTTATAGCTGAAGATACTTTTTATGATGGTGAGTTTGGATCAGGTGGATCTATAGTAGAGGCAGCTATTGATGATATATTAATTCAATCTATAAGTTCAAACAATACTATGTCTGGTGATATTAATTTTGATTACATTGTTGATATTCTTGATATTGTTATGATTATAAACTTTGCATTAGGAACAACTACTCCAACATCTTTAGAATTTTACTCTGCAGATGTCAATTCTGATAATATTATTGATATTTTAGATATTGTTAATGTTATTAATATTATTCTAGATTAGATTTATTAAAATATCTGGAAATCTTTTGAAATATTTATTTAGTATAATTTTTTTTGTATCCGCATTGTTTTCTAATGTTCATATTAATAACAGTTATATGCTCTCAACTGGATTTTCAAATATTTCTAGCTATTTACTAGATAATGAAGAAGTTTTTTATGCTCCACATATTTCGTTGGGTTTTTCTAGAACAGATAATATTAAATTTACAAGCGAATTTGGGTTAGAGTATGGTTTGAAATCCAATAATTCTTCTAAGGAAAGTGAATATTTAGCAAATAAAAATTTGTTTGGCTTGAGACTTTTCTCTTCTATTTCTTACCAATTGTCAATATGTAAAATTGGATTTAAATCATTAATTGATCTATCATTTCCTAAAAATAGCTTTATTTTTGGACCTTCTATTGCATATTTATTTAAAGTAGGTACATTAAATTTAAATATTAGTTATTTTAAGGGATGTGCAGACTTTATTAACTTTTCAAAGTTTACAGATAACTTAGAATTACAAATTTATTTTGGTATATGAAGGATACGAATTGATTAATTCAAAGCAACGATCAAAACTACGCTCTTTTGCTCATCATATTAAGCCTTCTATTTATATAGGAAAATCTGGCTTAACTGATGGAGTATATTCGTCAATTAGTGAATCTTTGGATTCCCAAGAACTTATTAAAGTAAAGTTTAATGAGAATAAAGACTTAAAGAAAAAATTGATCTCTGATTCTGAGTTAAAGCTTTCAGCTACAGTGGTCGGTTCTATTGGAAATACTGTAATTATTTATAAGCCTAATGAAGATTTAGTTCAAAGAAAGTATAAAATTTAATGATTTCTAGAATTGTTGATAATCCTATAAAGACACTTTTTATTTTATTCTCTCTAACAATAGGTTTTGCCTACTATGCGTTTTTTTCAACCAATAAACTTATTGTTGACTTTTCACTTGAACAAATGTTTCCAGAAAATGACCCAGAGAGAGATAAGTACGATCAATTTAGGTCTGAATTTTCTAGAGAAGATGATAAGTTCCTCCTAATCTATAGTTGTGATGATCCTTTAAGTAGAGAAAATATTAAAAAATTATCAGTAATTGATGAATTGATAAATAAGATTGTTGGAGTCCAGCAAACAACCAGTTTATCTAATATTCAAGAAAATGAAGAGTTCTTGTTTGATGAAACTCTTGATGACAGTACTTGGGAAGCTCACAAGGAAATGGTGCTTGACCATCCATTATATACAAATTTAGTTATTTCTGAAGATGGAAATTCAGGTGCAATATTTGTGGATATGAAAGATGATGTTAATAATCAAACCTTAAGAGAAAATTTATTTAAAGAAATTGATATAGGTCTAGAAATTCATGGTAGAGACTGGGACTGGTATGAAGCAGGAATACCTGTGCTTCGTACTAGGTATGTAGAGCTTGTTAGTAAAGAAAGATCAATTTTTATTCCTCTTGGAGGATTAGTTGTAATCTTAATTTTATTTTTTGTTTTTAGACAAGTAAATTGTGTGGTGCTGCCCATGACAAGTATTTTTATTACTTTAATTTGGGTGTCTGCTTTGATGGCCTATCTTGGAATTACTATAAATTTAATTTCATACTTAACGTACATTCTCATACTTATAATTGGTTGTTCAAATTGTATTCATATTCTTATGAAATATCATGAATGTGTAGAGCAAGAAGATGGAAATATTAAATTAGCTGTTAGAAGAGTTATAAAAGAGCTAGGTGGAGCCTTATTTCTAACAAGTCTAACAACAGCTGTAGGCTTTTTCTCATTAATGATGACAAATATAAGAATAACTCAAGAATTTGGTTTTGTTCTAGGTGTAGGTGTTGTTCTTATGTTTATTGTTGCAATAATTACAATTCCAATTATACTTCTTTATCTTCCATCTCCGCCCCAACATCATATTAAAAGATTAATTTCTCAATCTGATTCATTCTCAGTTGATAAAATAGACGCTTCAACTAAGAAATTTCCATATCCTATTCTAGTTCTATCCATTCTGTTCCTAATTATATCATTTATTGGATTAAAGAGCATAGACTATAATATTTCAATTTTAGATGATTTGAGGCCTGGAAATAGTCTCTATGATGACATTATGTATGTAGATAAAAATTTTGGAGGTACTCTACCTCTTGAAATAGTAATAAGTAATTTTAATTCCTCTACTACCAATAAAGACTCATCATCTTTGGATAACATTTTTAATTTAGATTTTCTAACTAAAGCTGATGAATTTGAATCAAAAATTGAAGAAATATCGCATATCAAAAAAGCAATTTCAATGAACGATTACATAAAAGTCATTGCTAATTTTTGGGAACCTGAAAGAGGAATGGCTCTACCAGAGTATGATGATGATATCTATGATTATCTGGACTTAGCTCCCTCGAATATTGGTACAAATTTATTTAATAGTGATTCAACCAAGTATAGAATTACTTGTAGAGTTGGAAATATTAGGTCTAAAGTTGCTGATAGCTTAAAAGTAGAGGTTCAATCAATTTTCGATGAAGTTTTTAACGGTGGGAATCAGGAAGTTCTTATATCAGGAAGTACGCTACTAGCCCTTAGAACGCAGGGGTTTTTGATAAGAGATTTAACGACCAGTTTTATATTAGCTTTTATTATAATTTTCATTTCAATGGTTATATTATTTCGCTCTATTCGTCTATCTTTAATTTCAATCCTTCCAACTATAATTCCACTTGTTGCAGCAGCGGCAATAATGGGTTTTTCTGGTATAAAATTAAGACCATCAACAGCAATGACATTTTCAATAGCTCTTGGTATAGCTGTAGACGATACTATTCACTTTTTAGCTAGATTCAGACAAGAGCTAAAAAAGACTAAGGATGTAGGCCTTGCTGTATCTAATTCTATACTTTCAACAGGAAAAGCTATCATAGGTACTACTCTGGTGCTCTGCATGGGCTTTTTTACGCTATATTTCTCAGAATTAGTCCCAAACCATGAATTTGGTATTTTGGCGACTATTATCTTAATCATAGCTCTTATTTCATCATTACTTCTATTGCCAGTATTACTAAATTTATTTTACAAACATAAGTTAAAATAAATGGATAATCTTTATTTTGATAAAGATGTAAGTCTCGATTCTATTAAGAATTTAAAAATTATTGTATTAGGTTATGGAAATCAAGGCAAAGCTCATGCACTTAATCTTAGAGATTCTGGTTTAAATGTGATTGTAGGCTTAAGAGATAATAGTGCCTCTCTAAAGACTGCATCAGAAGATGGCTTTGATTGTATTGATATTAGTAAGGGAGTTAGGGAATCTGATATTATAAGTATATTGATTCCAGATCAATGCATGGCAGAAGTTTTCGATCAAGATATAGCAAAATATTTAAAACCAGGTAAAATGCTGATATTTGCTCATGGTTATAATATACACTATAAGGAGATAGTCCCACCCCCTTTTGTAGATGTAGGGATGGTTGCGCCAAGTGGACCTGGATACGCTGTAAGGAAAGAATTTCAAAATGGTAATGGGGTACCGACACTATTTGCCATAAATCAAGATATTACAGGCAGAGCAAAACAGATAGTCCTTGCATACAGCAAAGCTATTGGTGGTACTCGAACTTGCTGTTTTCAATCAAGCTTTGAGGAAGAAACAGAAACAGACCTTTTCGGTGAACAAATTTCTTTAACAGGAATAATTCCAATGATTATAAATGAATCATATAAAGTATTACTTGAAGCTGGATACTCCCCAGTAGTTTCATGGTTTGTGAGTTTTTATGAGGTTAAAAATATAGCTGATTTAATAAGTAAGATTGGGATTAATGATTTTTATAAAGCGGTGAGTGAGACGGCCGAATATGGTGGATTGAGGCAAGCTGATAAACTTATTGATGATAAGTTTAAAAATGAAATGAAGTCAGCTTTAGATTTTATAAAATCAGGAAAATTTCATCAAAATTGGAAAAACGAAGCAAGCTCAGATTATCCAGAACTCAAAGCAATGAGAAAGAAACTAGAAGATTCCCCTATTAATGAAATTACAAACAAAATGCTTAAGATATTAGATCAGAATAAAAGCAATGAGATTTAATTTATTTTTTGTAATTATATTATGTTTTTCATTTAGTAATACCTTTAAATATAACTTAGATGTAGATAGAGCAATTTCTGATTTATATAATTTCCAATTTGATAGTTGTATTTATAAACTTGATAATTTATCTACTAAGAATAAAGAAGATGCCCTGATTCCATTTCTTCAAATTACAGCTAAATGGCAGAATATACTTTTAAATGATGGGCATGAGTTATCATATGAAGTAATATACAATGGAATCGATTCGGCCGTACCCTTTTATCTAGATATGATAGATAAATACCCAGAAGATCCAAGCTATCCTTTATTTTTAGGCTCTTTATATGGTTTAAAATCAAGGATTGATCTTGCTCAATCAAATTGGATTGATCTTGTAATTTCTGGCTCTAAAGGATATAAATATATTAATGATGCTAAGCAAATTGATAGTTTATACTATGATGTTTATATGCCAATCGGAACATTGGAATATTTTTTATGCAGATCGTCATCTTCTATACAGCTAATTGGAAAGCTCTTTGGTATGCAATCAGATTGTATTAAAGCGATTGAAAAACTAGAAACTGCTTCTTCTCGTTCTAGATTTAGCTGGATTGAATCAAGAAATGTCTTATCATACATTTATTTATATATTGAAAAAGATTATAAAAAAGCATTAGAGTTAAGTTCATCTATTGCTAATAAATTCCCAGGACATCCTTACTTCGCTTATTTAAAAGCTGAAGCTTTAGTTAGATTAGAAAAGTATCAAGATTTTGAAAAATATGAGAAAGATTTGCAGTACTTTTATCTGCATGGACCGAAGAATCAAAAAATTGAGTGTTATGATAAATATCTTTATCTAAAAGCACTTATTGCATTTCAAAATGATAAATATTCTGAATCAGAAAAATTATGTAGTCAAATTATTGAAGGATACGAGGTAGAGTTTAAATGGATTTTAGGATTTGCACATTTTATAAGAGGGAAGTCAATTGAAGTATTGGGCGATCGAAATAGAGCAATATCTGATTATAAAAATGCTGTTAAATATCTAACTCAGTATCCAGAATATGATGAAGCTAAAGAGCTGATTCAAAGCCCTATTTCCGAAATAATAAATAATAGATAATACTAGATATAAGTCCTGGGTACATCGGGTCAATGGTTGAAGGGGTAGATATAAACCAGATTCCTGTTATTATAAATGGTGCTAAAATAAAAATAAATGGACTAGCAACTCTTTTATTGTACAGCGCGCATAGCATAGGCATTAAAAGAGCTGATACTCCAAAAGAACCAGTTACGTACCATATATCAACCGCATTTTCAAAAAATATGGCTAAAACAATGGATATAGCTCCAGAAAGTATAATACCTATTTTTGTATAGTTTACATTTACTTTATCATCTTTTCTTGTTCCGACTAAATCTCTACCAATAGTAAGTCCAGATATAAATACAAAACTATCAATAGTAGACATTATAATTGCTAGCATAGAAACAATGAATAAACCTTGAAGAATTGGAGGTAGGGCATATGAGGCTAAATCTAAAAATGGACTATATTTAACTTCGGATATAATTGCAGCTGCATATAGGCCAGTTACTACTGATATAAAATCAAATATAAACCAAAATAGAATTGATATTATTATAGCCTTTCTGGCATTTTCTTTTGAGCTACTAGCAAAACTTCTTTGATAAAAATTGGGGTCTATAAATGTTATTAGGGCTATAAACCCCCAAGCAAATAAGTAGCTCCAATTTAAATTGCCAGGTATCGAAAATTTTATAGGAGGTAGCTCTCTTGATAAAAATTCATAACCACCAAATTTTAGATATAGATATATTAGTATCCCCAAGAAACCGATAAACATCATTGAGAATTGAATGATATCTGTTCTTAATACAGACCTGAAGCCTCCTCTTATTGTATAAAGAACTGAAAATATAGTGCCTATTAGAATTGAGTTGATAAAACCAATGCTATACACATAGTCAATTATAACGGCTAGCATTTTAATATAGGGGGCAGGTGAGGCTAGAAATACAATGATAATAGCTGCTAAAATAGCTGATTTTTTATTAAAAGAATTATAAAAAAGTTCAGGAATACTACTAAGATTACTTTCAGATATTTTAGGAGCAATAAATAATGCATAAATTAAAGCAGCTAAATAGTAAAAGATTCCAAACATTACAAAAGTGACAATTCCATGCTCATAGCTATATCTGCCAACTTCAAGGATTCCTCCGTACCATGTTGAGACTAGACTCATAACAAGAGCAGGAAGAGTTACTTTTCTATTTGCAAAAAGAAATCCTTTCTCAGAACTTTCTCTTGGGGTAAGAAAGCCAACACAAAAAATAAGTATTAAGTAAAATGCAATAAATACTTGAGGGAATGAAAAAATCATTAAAAGTTATAACTAGCGCTCAAACCAAAATGTCTAGGGTCACCATATGATATATATGTATTTGAAAAGAAATGAGGTGGTTCATTTGGTGAAGGCTCTAATGCAAAATTATATCCTCTAACTTCATATTTTACATCAAGAAGATTTTTAGCCCATAGATTTAGTTGAATTTTATCATTTTTCCATCCAATGGTTGTATTTAAAATTTGATAGGGATCAGTTTTTGATTCATATTGATCTTCATGATAGAAGTCAAACATTACTGAGTGATCAACATTTATATAGATACCAGAGCCCATTTTATATTCAAATCCTCCACTTGCAGAAAACTCTGGGGCATGAGCTTCAGTTCTGTTACCTACAGAGTTGCTGAGAAAATCAAATGTTGAAATATGGCTTTTTAATATTGCAAAATTATCATAGATATAAAGTTTATCTGAAATCATTGCCTTGAATTGCCCTTCCAATCCATAGCTATATCCTTCTTCAGCATTTACAGTATAGAAGTCAAAACTGGAAGGATTTGATGGATCTAGTTGATATGATAATCTTAGTTGAGGGTTTATTCTATGCATATAAAATGAGTTAATTGTAAAAAACTTTGTTTTATCATTGTAATTATATGATAGCTCTATATTGTATACATCCTCACTTTCATAAGTTCTTAGATCCTCTGGCAGTTGATATGCTGTAGAGCCAATGTTTATACTTTGATTGAAGCCATGGCTTTTATATCCTTTTGAAATGGAAAAACCAAAATTTGAGTAGTCATCTATTAACCTACTCATTGAGATTCGACCTCCCCATAAAATGCTATTAGTTTCCTCATTGAAACTCCCAGCTTCAAAACCATAAGCTCTAGTATCTACATCACTTTTTATATTATTGTTTTCAGCTCTTAATCTAGTAATCAATGAAAGCTTATCACTTATATCCCATTTGGTAGAGGCATAAAAAGACATACTCAAAATTTCAAAATATGATGCTAGACTATCGACATTCCCACCCATTAAATAACCTTTTCTAAGATCATCTTCTTTAGTTCTAGATATGTATAATCCTCCAATTGTATTTTTACTTGTAATACGCAGTTCCTGAGATACGTTATCTCTTTTTCTAGATGTTTCGTCAGTAAAAGAATACGGGTAATAGCCCCATGGAAATAAGATAGGATCACTAAAATCATAACTATTACTTTCTGGAAACCAATCGTAATTATCCTTCCAAAAATCATCATTAGCCCAATCAGAGTCATAATTGTAGTCAATGTTATTGCTTGACAACGAAGTGATTGAAGTAAGCTTTAAATTATCTCTAAATCTAAAATTTGACTTAAATGAAAATGCATTTGATTTATGTGTATCCTTTCCCAGATAATCACTGAATGTTGTATATCCATTGTTATCAGGTGACCAGATATCATACCCATTATTAATATCAATTAAATAGTAAGTCAGTTTAAAGTTGATTTTATTATTAGGACTATATAAGAGTTTATACCTTAGCATAGACTCATCAATTTTATTTGAATTTGATATGTCTAAATAATTATTTTTTCTAAAGCCATCAGATTTATTGATATTAAAAGAAAGCCGATGAAAAAGATTGTAACGTAATGAGGAACTATAATATCCAGATATCGCATTATAATTATAATCTCCAGCATTGATGGTTATTTTTCCTTCTCTATGAGGAGTTGGGTCATTGCTTGATATATTAATCATACCAGCCATTGCATTTGGTCCATAAATTGAAGATTGAGGGCCCTTAAATACTTCAATTTGATCAATATCATTTAAAAGTCCTACCATGCCAATTCCTGAAAAATCTATATCGTCCATTATATAGCCAACATAAAAATGAGGTGCACCTTCACCAGAAAACTGACTAAGCTCTCCAATACCTCGAATTTGGAAATATCTCGAACGGGAAGTTCCTCCACTAGAATTTAGGTTTGGCGTTAGATTAATTACATCATCAAAATGTTGATATACTCCAGATTCTATATCTTCATTTTGGATAACCATCAAACTATTATTAGTTTCTTTAATAGATAAATCAAAAGAGCCTCCTCTTACTATAATTTCATCTGCATTGATATTTCTGAGTTTCATTGTAATATTTTTTGGAACGTCTTTAGCTAAAAGAGTTATATCAGAGTATGATACATGTGAAAATGTAACCACTTCATCAGGGAAGCATTTTAAGCTAAAAGAGCCTTTTTTATTTGTCGAGATACCAGTTCGGTCAGTATAGATGTTTACACCTTCAATAAGGTTGTCATTAGTATCTTTAATAGACCCAGATACAGTAATCATTTCCAATGGAAAAAGAAAAGAAGTAATTAAAAATAAAGAGAGATTTTTCATAGTAGTTTTCCTCCGCTAGCATTATCTAGTTCAGGTTTAAAGGGTATATTCTCAGCCTAAGGCACCCCTAACAGCATCATAAATTAAATAAATTATATTTTAAATAAAAATTAAGAATACTTAATTTTAATAAATTATCAATTATGAATGTACATATAACATATTTATTCTACACAATTTCTATATTTACATTTCTTTATTTGAAATTGAATACTGGTGTCTAAGAATTTATGAAATTTTATAAAAATATAATTACCTTTACCATCTTTTCATTATGTTTTAGTGATTTTAATATAATATTTGGTGAAATTGATGAGCAATTTAATCAAGGTTCAATTGAAATATTAATATCAAATAATCAGCCAATTGGTGGCTTTCAACTAGAATTTTCGGGCATAGAAGTTGACAGTGTATTTGGGGGGATTGCTTCAGATAGTGGATTTGTTTTAACTAATTCCTCTAATGTTGTAATGGGATATTCTTTGAATGGAACTACATTTATAGCTGATACTCTTCCATTGATTAATTTAAATGGTTCTTTTGCAGGACAGACAGTATGTTTTGATAACGTAATCATGTCTAGTAGTGCGGGTCAAGCTTATTCAGGCACAGTAGGACAATGCTGGGAGTCTCCAAGTGTTTTAGGGTGTATGGACTCACTTGCTTGTAATTATAATCTTAATGCAACAATTCAAGATGATTCATGTATTTTCATGGAAGACAACGGTTGGTGTGATTGTGATGGCAATGTTATTGATTGTAATGGAGAATGTGGAGGAAGTACTTTTTTTGATGAATGTGGAGAATGTGGAGGGGATAATTCTACCTGCTCAGGATGCACTGATCCCAATGCTGAGAATTATGATCCAGATGCCATAGTTCTTTGCGATGATTGTTGTGAATTTCAAAGTTTCCTAGGTATGGTAGTTATTAACGAAATTAACTATAATCCAGCATCTACATTTGGTCAAGATGATGCGAATTATGAATTTATAGAATTTTATAATGCAAGTAGTGATTCAATCAATTTATTTAATTGGAAGTTTTCATCAGAGGGAGGAATTAATTTTACATTTCCCAGTTATATTTTAGGGCCTAATTCTTATATTCTTCTTGCAAGGAATTCAGATACATTCCCAGGAAGTTTTGATTATGGAGATGTGATGCTTAATAATGACGGAGAAAGATTAACTCTAAGCGATAGTAACCTGCAGATTGTTGATGTTGTTATATACAGTGATGGTTTCCAAGGATTGATGGATCAGTGGCCTCAAGCTGCTGATGCAGAAGGGTCGACTTTAGAGCTAATAGCTCCTCAATTTGATAATAGTCTTGCACAAAGTTGGCAAGCTAGCTATGTAGTCCCTGGGGGAACTCCAGGCTATCAAAATTCATCATTTGGCTGTTTAGATCCTTATGCATGTAATTACAATCCGGATGTAACAATTTCCTGTGACAATTGCTGTGAATATCCAGACTTTAATTATGATTGTTCAGGAGAATGTATTGTAGAAATTGATTGTAATGGAGTGTGTGGTGGTATTGCTGAGTTAGATGAGTGCGGAGTATGTAATGGAAGTGGACCGGAATATAATCTTGATTGTGATGGAAATTGTATTGAATGTGGAGGAGAAATTGTAAGCATAATTGATATCCCAGATGATCAGGGCGGAAGAGTATATGTTGAATTCCAGAAACATTTTTTTGATACAGATTCTTTGCGAAATGAATTTTATAGCATTGAAAGGTATGATAGTAATCAATGGGTTAATGTTATTTCAGGATCAGCCTACAGTGAAGATAGATATGTTTATGAAGTATCTACGCTTTTTAATAATGTTAATACACAATTCAGAGTACTTTCAAGTATGAATGAGGGTATTTGGGCATCAGATTCAATGAGTGGAACCTCTTTAGATAATATTGCTCCACCAAGCCCAGAAAATTTATCGGTCGAAGTTGGAGATAGCTCGAATCTATTATCTTGGGATATAGTGAATACAAATGATTTGTTTACATATACTGTATATAAGAGTTTAGATAGTTTAGCTGCAAGTGCAGAAATTGTTGCTGAGACATCAAACAATATCTATGAGGATCTAGATATGATTGGAGATTTCTATTACTGGGTATCTGCATTTGATGTAAATGGAAATGAAAGTGAGTTTTCAAGTTATGTAAAAGTTGATACAAGTAATTTATCTAACGAAAGTAATCCATCGGAAGGATATGCGCTTTTAGGTTGTTACCCTAATCCATTTAATTCTATAATAAAAATAGATTATTATGTTCCTTCTTTATCCAATGTTTTAGTTGAAATATATACTGTAACTGGTATAAAAATAGATAAGTTACAGAGTTCAATAGTTTCCGCTGGAGCTCATAGTATATATTGGAATGCAAATAACCATTCGAGTGGAATTTACATAGTAATGATGACGACTAACTCTTTTACTGAATCACAAAAAATAATACTGGTAAAATAAAATTGCTTGAGTACGAAAAAAAGTTTCGAGCAATGGGGAAAACAAAAATAGCTGGCATTGATGAAGTCGGCAGAGGACCATTGTGTGGTCCAGTTGTAGCATCCGCTGTTATACTTCCTGAAAATATTGATATTCCTGGATTAACAGATTCAAAAAAAATAAGCCCTAAGAAAAGACTGCTTCTTTATGATAAAATTTTTGAAAAAGCAGATTATATTGGCGTGGGTATTGTTAATGAAGATCGAATAGATGAGATTAATATTTTAAATGCAACCATAGAATCAATGATTTTATCTATAGAAGATTTAAATATTAAGCCTGATTTTTTACTTGTAGATGGAAATATGAAAAATTTAACGACTATACCTCAAGAAAGTATAATAAAAGGTGATTCAAAATCTCTTTCAATTTCAGCTGCTTCAGTTATCGCAAAAGTCACACGAGATAGGATGATGAAGGATTATGATATGGTTTTCCCATATTATGGATTTAGCAGGAATATGGGGTATGGTACAAAGGAGCATATTCAGGCTTTAAAGAAAAATTTTTCAACACCTATACACAGGAAGACATTTAAACCAGTAAGTGATTATTTGCCTGATTTTAACGATATAGAAGATATTAATAGACTCAGATTGCAATTAGCAGCAGCTGAACTTTTAAAAAATGCACATTCTTTAATTGATATTAATTTAAATGAATACCATATTTTAACTTCAAAAGATAATTCATATAATATATATTTTCTTAATACAGAATTTGCTAAAAATGAAATTTGTGATTTGGTAGTAGATATTTTAGATAATGATTCAAATAAAAAAGATATTAGCTCTAATTTAAATATATCTGTAATTTCTGTTGAATTTTCTAAAGCAAAACCTAAAGTAAAATATGAAAAGTGTACTTAAATATCTTTTAATTATAATTCTTAGTTTTTCTCGCTTAATTGCAGTTTTCCCTGACGCAATAGGTGAGAATGGCGCTGTTACCTCTTCAAGCAAACATGCGTCTCAAATTGGGATTGATGTTCTTAAAAATGGGGGTAATGCAATTGATGCTGCAATAGCAGTTGGTTTTGCTCTTAGCGTAACTTTTCCCAATGCTGGTAATCTTGGCGGTGGTGGCTTTATGGTAATTAGAACATCAGACGGAGAAGTTAAAACTATTGATTTTAGAGAAGTGGCTCCACAAAATGCATCGAGAGATATGTATCTAGATGAAAAAGGTGAGGTTATTAGCGGAATGAGCCTTTATACAGCTCATGCTTCAGGTGTACCTGGTACGGTAGCAGGTTTTGAGTATGCTCATGAAAAATTTGGAACTAAATCATGGAATTATTTGTTGCGCCCTTCAATTCAATTAGCAACAAATGGATTTAAACTTTCTTTTAGAGATGCAATGTATTTAAATGCGAGTAGATCTTTCTTTCTTCGTGACGAGGAGTCGGCTAAAATTTTTGCTGCACAAGATAGTTATAGTGTTGGTGATTTATTTATACAAAAAGATTTAGCAAAAACGCTTCGGAGAATTTCTATTGGTGGTTCTGATGAATTTTATAATGGTGTTACTTCTGACATGATTCTAAAGTGTATGAAAAGAACTGGTGGCATAATAACAAAAGCTGACCTAGCTAACTATAAACCCATTGAAAGAGATCCTATTAAATTTAAGTATAGAGATTACACTTTCTATTCTATGCCTCCCGCTTCTTCAGGAGGAATTTGTTTAGCTGAAATATTAAATCAACTTGAAACCATTAGTTTTGATAGCGTAGGTTTTCACAGTACTAATCATATTCAACCTTTTGTAGAATCTGAGAGAAGAGCATATGCTGACAGAGCAGAATTTTTAGGCGATATCGATTTCATGGATGTACCAATTTCAACTTTAATATCTAAATCATATGCAGAACTTAGGTTTTCCGATTATGACCAGAATAATATAATTACGAGTAGCGATATGGGGCCAGGTGAAATTGAAGGATATAATGAAAGTGACGAAACAACCCACTTCTCTGTAGTTGATAAATGGGGTAATGCTGTTAGTGTAACTATAACCTTGAATGGTAAATATGGAAATGGTATTGTAGTTGATGGAGCAGGATTTTTATTAAATAATGAAATGGATGATTTTTCTATAAAACCAGGACATCCTAATATGTATGGCCTTATTGGTAAAGAGGCTAATGCTATTGCTCCTTATAAAAGAATGTTGAGTTCTATGACTCCAACGATTGTTGATGACCCTGAAGATAATCTTTTTTTAGTTTTGGGTTCACCTGGAGGGTCAACAATTATCACAACAGTAGCTCAGATTGCAGTAAATGTAATTGATTTTGGAATGAATATTCAGGATGCAGTAGATGCTCCTAGGTTTCATCATCAGTGGCTTCCTGATCTAATTTTCTTTGAATCTGATCGATTTTCAGAGGAAACATTAATTAGTTTATCTTCTAAAGGCTATGAATTATCTGAAAGAAGGTCTATTGGTGAAGCAAATTGTATACAAATTGGTTCATCAGGTATTAAATTTTCAGCAGCTGATAGTAGAAGAGCAGCTTGCGCATTAGCTTATTAAAATGAAAAAGAAAAGAAATTATAAAGAAGAAATTCGCGTACTTATTGTACTAATTATTGTTGCATTTACAGTTAAGACCTCAGTAGCTGAGATTTATGTCGTGCCAACTGGGTCAATGGAAGATACAATAATGATAGGGGATATGTTATTTGGTAATAAATTCATTTACGGCATGAAAACACCCACATGGCTTGGAATTCCATATACAAGAATTGGATTTGATATTCCCTGGACTAGGTTCCCAAAATTTAAAGATGTGGAAAATGGAGATATTGTCATTTTTGAGTATCCTAGAGATCCATTCCAGAAATATGTTAAACGCTGTATTGGAATTCCAAGAGACTCAATAAAGCTTGAAAGAGGTGATATTTATATTAATGATGAGAAAATGAAGTTTCCTGATAGTGGAAATAAAACTCGAAGATATATAAATCCATTAGATGAGCAGTACGGTATGTATACTCAGTTTAAAGAAATAGGTCAAAATCAAAATAACATAAAACCATTTCAAGTACCCTACAAAGGTATGGAAGTGGATTTAAAAAATGTAGACAATTGGGAATCAATAATCAATTTATTGGTTCTAGATCAAGCGAATATACAAATCAGAATTCAGGAGCAGGGACCTGATGGTAAAATAATAAATAAAGCATTTTCTTTTACTTCAATTGACCCTGAAGAAATATCAAGAACAAGAGGCTTTCTTAAATATAAACTTCAAAGTTTTTACAGCAATCCTCAGCATATAAGGACCAAACAAGCTGTTGATTCTAAGCAATATATAGCTCAGAGTTTTACTGATTATAAAGATAAAATGTTAATAAATCCATGGCAATGGAGAACTCATCCTGGTTTTAATCAGCTTTTAGGTACTCTATATGCAAATAAAGATTTATTGATTGATTATGTTATGATTGATGGTGTCCAAATAAAGGATTTAGATTCATACACCTTGAGACACGACTATTATTTTATGGTAGGAGATAATAGAGATAATAGTTATGACTCAAGATTTTGGGGATTTGTGCCAGACTACCATGTGCTTGGAACGCCTATATTTTCAGTTATAAATTTAAATTTTGCAAAGAATTTAAATTTATTTAACCCATTGTCTTATTTTAATATTATAAAACTTGGGATGGTAGATTGATGTTAACTTTAATTGCTATGTTAATGAAGCTGCTTATAGGCTCTGTTACTTCTTATATACTTACTACTACCATCATTAAAGAAGGAAAAATTGAAAATTATTTTAAAATTAGCTTTATAGGTATTTTATCAACTTCAATTTTTTCTGTTTCATATCAATTGGATTCTGGAGGTCCCTATATGTTTTCAGCGGGATCACTTATTTTTCTTGGTTTAATTTGTAATATTTTCATTGACGAAATACCAAATAGAGATAGAATCTTATTTTTTTCATTGCTGGTTATTGGATTATTTATTGGCTTAGGTTATATTTTTCAAGGAATTATTTTATCATTCCTTGTATATTACATTACAATTAACCAATCAGATTTGTTTTCTGTATTATTAGAACAGAAAGAGCAAATGGTAGATGATGATATTAACATATAACTTATAACGTGAGGGAACCGTGGCTATAGATTTGAGTACACCAGAAGGTAGAAGTAATTATCTACAAGATAGTTTGTCTGATCTTATAAATGGAGTAGACAGTACATATGGAACTTTAATATTCGATGAACTTATAAAAAGAATTGATAAAACAATTAAAGACTTTAATAGCGAGATGGAATCTATTTTTGATGAGCTCAAAGTTAATGAGAAAAAAAGGCAATCATTACTCAGGAAATTGAAAAGCAATAAAACTTTAGATGAGCAACAAGAAGCTGAAAAAGAGAAAAAAGAATGGGAGCAAAAATTATTAGCTTTATATAGCAAAGATAGTAAAGAAGATAAACCCACTGAAAAAGAAGAGGAAAATAAGTAATGCTACAAAAAATAATTGCATTTGTATTGTTTCTGGTTAGTATATCATTAGTTTTTTATTGGAATGTCATTAGAGATGCAGATAAAAAAGCGATGAATCAACTTGAATTTAATGATGAGCAACTAACTGGAGATGTTACGCAAACTACAGAAGTATACGCTCGATTAGAAAAGAAGTGGATTGGCACTTCAAAACATGTACAAAATCTTGAAATAAAAACCGATACACTCAGAGCTGACTTAGAAAAAGAGATTGAATCTACTAATAATAGATTTGATAAAATTCGTGGTGATTTAGATGATTATATAAGAAAGCAAACAAAGAAAAATGATGAACTAGATAAAACAATATCTCAAAATCATAAAGACTTAAAGAAAAGTATCCAAAAAGTTAATAGAGATATCAAAAAAGTTGAGAATAAAAGGATTAAGCCACTCGAGACTGAAATAAAAGTTGTTGCTGAAAACAAAGAAAAACTTGAAAGATTAATGAGATTGCCTAAAATTATGGATTGGCTTGAAGATTTGAGAAAGCAAGAAGAGGCTGAGGCGGCAAAGCAGGCTGAGAATAATTAATACGGATTAGACTTGTTCAGTTTAGAAAATATTATTGGTGACATTGTATTTATCTCACTTAGAGATAAATCTTTTTTATCCAAAATTGCTATTGCTGAAGATCTTAATCATTTTAAAATTATGGGTCAAGATCAATTAGGTTTATGGGTTGAGCATCCTGAATTAACCTTTAAATATAAACTTGATAAAAATGGACAGTCAATACCTAAAAATGAGCAAAAGACAGAAAAGGTTGATGCGATTTTCCTAATTGCTTGGGGAAATATAGATACAATTATGCATTATCCCAATCGAGAAGGTTATGATTTCCCCAGTGAATTTGATACAGACATAGGATTCAAGTAAATATGAACTATGGAACTGTAAAACTATGGAGAAATTTAGAAGGTTGGGGCTTTATAGAAGCTAAAGACGGCGAAGAATATTTCTTTAATATCTCAAGTCTAAGAAAAGGCCAAAATATTCGTGAACATGCAAATGTTAAATTTGATACAGAAGAAACTTCTAAGGGTCCTCAAGCTGTAAATGTTTCTCTAACTTAGGAGAATAACATTGAAAAAAGTATCTAATCCAGATTTTTGGGATAATTTATATTTAGAAAATAGTGCTAAGTGGGATTTAGGTAAATCCACTCCAATATTAAAACATCATTTAAAAAATAATAAAATAAAAGGCGATGTTTGCGTTCTAGGCTGTGGAAATGGTCATGATGTTATAGAGCTATCTAATAATAATTTATCTGTTTATGCTGTAGATTTCTCGATTGAAGCGATTAATAATTTGAAAAATAAAATACCTCAAAAATCAAAAATTAAAACAGTTCATATGGATATATTTGATTTATCTCAAAAATATAATAACAAATTTGATTTTATTTTTGAATATACTTGCTATTGCGCAATAGATCCTATTAGAAGAGAAGATTATTTTGATTTAGTATACAATTTATTGAAACCCAAAGGTATACTATTTGGAATATTTTTACCTTTAGACAAAACAGAAGAAGATGGACCTCCATTTAGCGTTTCAATAGATGAAATTCTTAAATACACATGTGATAGGTTCAAGGTTTTAAAAAATTACTATTCATCAAAGTCAATTGAGCCACGAAAAGGTAGTGAAAAAGTTTTAATTTTCGAGAAAATATAATGATTATAAAAATTAATGAAATTCAATTATTTGGATATCATGGCCTTTACGAAGAAGAGAAAGAAAATGGTCAAAATTTCATTATTTCACTTACAATTGATATTGATTACACGGATAAAAATGATAAAATTGAAAATACTGTAGACTATACAAAAATTATAAATGAAGTAAAAGATACATTCAATCAAAAAAGGTATAATTTAATTGAATCTCTAGCAGTTGAAATAAGTGACAATTTAATAAAAAATAAAAAAATCAAATCTTTAGATATATCTATAAAAAAAGAATCTCCTCCTTTAGATTCAAAACTAAATTCTGTTGAAGTTAATTTAAGGAAGATTAGATAGTGATTTGTTTTTTAGGAATTGGTTCAAATATCGATGATAGATTATCTAATTTAAATAAATCAGTTGATTTAATATCTGATGACTTAAACATAAAATTCATTCAAGTTTCAAACTTTTATGAATCGCTTCCAATGTATAATTTAAATTTAAATACATTCTTGAATGGAGTAATTAAAATATCAACTTCTTATACACCGTCACAATTACTAAGTAAGGTTAAAAATATTGAAGCAGAAATGGGTAGGGAGAAAAGCGTTGAAAGGTATGAAAATAGAATAATTGACATAGACATTCTTTGTTGTGAAAATCAAATTATTGAATCAAGTAAATTAACACTTCCTCATCCAAATATTAAAGAAAGAAAGTTTGTACTTGAACCTTGGTGTGATATAGATTCTAACTATATTATAGTTAATGAAAATAGAAAAGTTAAAGAGCTTTTGGCTTTGCTGCCAGATAGTTCAAAATTAAGAAAAGTTAATTAAATGAGTCTATCGTCCTATCATATTTGTATTGAGGGAACCATCGGAGTAGGTAAAACTAGTTTAGTAAACCTGCTGGCTAAAGAAATGGATGCAAAAACAGTACTTGAAAAATTTGAGGATAATCCATTTCTCAAAGATTTCTATTCAGATAGAAGTAGATATGCAATGCAAACACAATTATTCTTCTTGCTCTCAAGATATAAGCAGCAACAACAGCTACAGCAGATGGATATGTTTACTAAATCCATTATTTCAGATTACATGTTTGATAAAGATAGGCTATTTGCTGCTCTTAACCTAGGTGATATGGAGCTAGATTTATATAATAGAATAGCTAATGAACTTCAAAAGAATATCGTATATCCAGATTTAACTATTTTTTTACAATCAGAGACTGATAGGTTGATGTACAATATAAAGATTAGGGGACGAGAATTTGAAAAAAATATGGATTATTCATATATAGATAATCTAAACCGTATATATAATGAGTATTTCTTTAGATATGATAAGGGGCCATTAATTATAATAAACACTAACGATATAGATTTTGTTAATAATAAAAACGATCTTACTGAGATTATCGATTTTATTAAACAACCTTCTGAAGGAACTAGATATTTTAATCCGATGAAAACTTTTAAATGATGATTATTAAAATTATCATATATTTATTTTTTATTTTCTTTATTTACAGAGCAATTTCTCGTTTTTTTATGATATCAACTAAGACGAAGAATCATAAAAGAACCCGAAGTGGAAAAACGATTGATTTTAAAGATGCTGATTATGAGGAAATAGATTGAAGGGCCTTCAGTTTAACAGCTATTAATTTTTTTATAAACCTAATTTTGTAAATGTAGATGCTTCTTCATGATGTTCAAAATCAATTTAAAATTAATATAGAATTTTTATAGTAGTTTTAGTTATAAAGTTTTTAATGCATTAATCACATTGACAAATAAATGATTTTTGAAGATTAATATTGAAATTTTAAATTTATAAAGGATTTATATGAATGATATCATTGATAGTATAGTAAATAGAGTTTCCAATAAAAATTTAGAATTACCATATCCATCAGATAAAGAAATGCAGGCCGTATATAATGCAGCTATGAGAGCGCCAGATCATGCTTGGCTTCATCCAACCAGATTTATTGAGATAAAAGGTAAAGGACTTGATAAACTTTCCAGAATCTTTGAAAATTTTGCAATTAATGATATGAATCTTGAAAATGAACTTCTAATTAATAAATATAAAAATGCACCATACAGAGCACCGATGGTATTGGTCGCAATGACAAAGAAGCAGGAACATCCAAAAGTGCCAAAAATAGAGCAAATGTTTTCAACAGCAGCAGCAATGCAAAATGTTTTAATTTCTATTGATTCCCTAGGATATGGAGCGATTTGGAGGTCTGGTATCTTTGCACTTAATAATAAAATTCTTAAGTATTTTAAAGAAGATGAAAATTCAGAAATTATAGGCTATATATACATAGGTACTCCAGTGGGGAAGAAAAAGAAAATACCAGATTTAAAAATTGAAGATTATGTAAACTTTTGGAACTAAATTATATTTATATAAGGATTAATTTAAAATGTTGTTTTTTATTTTTTTAATACTTGCAGTTATTGCTTTTAATATTCTTTTTAAAGAACCTAGGTGGGATTGGAATAAAATTGACCTTGATTCAATTTCATTTCCAAAATCATTTATATGGGGAACTGCAACAGCATCTCATCAAGTTGAGGGTAATTGTAAAAATAATTGGTCTGAGTTTGAAAAGGGTTTTAAAAATAACGGAGAGCCCAATATTAAAGATGCACAGTTTTCAGGTTTGGCATGCGATCATTGGAAAAGATATAAAAGTGATATTGAATTGATTAAATCTATTGGGGTAAAACACTATAGGTTTTCATTAGAGTGGAGTAAAATTGAGCCAGAATTAGGTATTTATAATGATGAAGCTTTAAGTCATTATTCAGATGTAATAGATGAATTATTAAAAAATAAAATTGAACCAGTTATAACTTTACATCATTTTTCTCATCCCATATGGTTTGATAAATTAGGTGCTTTTGAAAAAGAAAAAAATATTTCTCATTTAGTATCCTTTAGTGAGAAAGTATTTAGTCATTATTCTAATAGAGTGAAATACTGGTGTACAATAAATGAGCCTGGAGTTGTTGCAATTCAAGGATATTTTACTGGAATGTTTCCTCCAGGAGAAACAAATGGACAAAAAGCAGGTGAAGTGTATAAAAATTTATTAGAATCTCATGTCCAGATTTATAAGTCTTTAAAAAAACTTCCAAATGGAAACAGTGTAAAAATTGGAATTGTTAAAAATATAAATCAGTTTGATCCATGGAATAGATATAATATTTTTGATTGGCTATTTACCTTTGCAATGAACCATATATTTAATTGGGCGCCAATAAAATTTTTTAAAACAGGTAAATTAAAATTTAGAGTCCCTGGACTAATTTGGAATTCTCATACTAATAAAGATGCTATCAAATCATTGGATTTTTTCGGATTAAATTACTATTCGCATAATCATATTAGATTTAATCCATTTACTAAAGATTTTTCAGATTTAATGTACAAGAAAAATGATATTATGACAGATATGCCATATACAATTTATGCCGAGGGTATATATAGGGCTATAAAGTTGGTTTCAAAACTTAACTTACCAATAATAATAACTGAAAATGGAGTTGCAGATAAGAAAGATTCTATTAGGTCTGATTATATAAAAAAGTATTTATTTGCAGTTAATAAATCTATAAAAGATGGCTATAATGTAATTGGATATTATTATTGGTCCCTTATGGACAATTTCGAATGGGCTTTTGGCTATGATATGCGATTTGGTTTGTTCGATGTAGATTTTAAAACACAGAAGAGGACACTCAAAAAAGGCGCAAATGCATACCTCGATATCATAAAAAATCAATCAAATGAATAGAAACTACTTAGCAATTATTCTTGCTGCAGGTAAGGGAAGTAGGTTAGAATACAAAGGACCGAAAGCACTATTTGAAATCAATAACATTCCTTTAATTCAATATCTATATAATTCAATAAATAGTGTAGGTTCTATTGATTTGTTAACGGTTGTTGGTTATAAAAAAAACACTCTAATTAACTATATAAAAAATAAATCAATTTATACTACACAGGACCAGCAACTCGGTACAGCTCATGCCGTGAATCAATGTACAGAATATATTAAAAAATATAAAAATACTTTTATATTTGTAGCTGATGCTCCATTTATCTCCAAATCATATATTTCAAGTATGATGAGACTTCATGAACAGCAAAAATCAGATTGTACTTTTTTATATTCAAAATTTCCAATCAATCTTCCTTACGGAAGACTTATTTTTAATAATCAAAATAGATTGTTAAGATTAGTGGAATTTCATCACGCAAATAAAGAAGAGATTAAAATTAATAGTTACTTTACATCTCAATATTTATTTAAATCATCTACATTATTAGAACTTTTGAAAAAAATTAATTCTGATATCAAAACAGGTGAATTCAATTTGACGGATTCTTTAAATATTTTAATAAATCAAAAATCTAGAATTTCACCCTTTTTTATAAAAAACTATAAAAAGTTGATTGGAATAAACTCTATTGAAGATTTTAATTATATAATTAATAAATAATGACTCCCAAACAAACAGTATTAGAGCAGACAAAGAAAATATTTCAAAATAAGTATAATAAAAATCCTGAAGTCATATCTATTTCCCCTGGTCGAATTAATATTATAGGAGAGCATGTTGATTATAATTTAGGCTTATCTATGCCTGCTGCAATTGATAAATATTTATGTATTGCTATATCAAAAAATAGAACAGAAAAAATAAATGGATATTCAGAAACTTTAAATGATAGTTTTTCCAATAACTATTCATCAAATAATGATAGTAGGAATTGGGTAAAATATGTTCATGGTTCTATTATGGAATCATTGAATAAAAGTAAGTATAAGTCAGGATTTGATATTGTAATTAATTCTACTATACCAATGGGGAAAGGTGTCTCTTCATCTGCTGCTTTGGAAGTTTCTATTTTATTATCTATTAATAAAATATTTAATCTCAAAATGAGTAATAATGATATTATAAAAAGGTGCCAATCTGTAGATCATAATCATATTAACATCAAAAGTGGAATTCTTGATCAATCTGCATGTTTATTATCTAAAAAAGACTCAATATTTATTATAGATTTTTATGATATGAATATCGAATATATAAAATATAATTTAAAAAATATTAAATGGATTCTTATAGATAGTAAGATAAGGAGAGAGCTTGCTTCATCGAAATATCACGAAAGAGTAAATGAATGCAAACAGGCTTTAAAGCTTCTTTCAATACAAAATAATAAAATTAACAACTTTAGAGATTTAAATATTAATACAGCTAAAGAAATATCAATACTTCCTCCTAAATTGCAAAAAAGAGTAACTCATGTGGTTTCAGAAAATGATAGAGTTATTAAAATGAAAGAAGCTATAAAGAAAGAATCAATAAAGCAAATGGGCGATTTATTGATAAAATCTCATGAAAGCTTAAGAGATAATTATGAAGTTAGTTGCACTGAAATTGATAGAATGATTAATTTTTCTAAATCTATAAAAGGATGGATTGGAGGAAGAATTATGGGAGGTGGCTTTGGAGGGGTTACTATAAACTTAATCCAATTGGGTTATGAAGATTCTTTTATTGATAAATTATCAATATTTTATAAAAATTTTTTTGGACTTAATTGCGATGCAGAAGATTTATCTTTTGTGGACGGGGCAGAAACTATTTATATTAATAGCCTCAATTAAAAATAATCATTAAATTCTATCTCATTTTTCAGGTAAAATAACTCATTATGTCAGAAACTATTTTTGATAAAATTATTTCTAGGGATATCCCTGCAGAAATCGTCTATGAAGATGAAAATTACCTTGCGTTTAATGACATCAATCCACAAGCTCCTATTCATATACTAATAATACCTAAAAAAAGAATACCAACCATCAATGATATAAAGTCAAATGATTCAGAATTAATTGCAGGTTTATTTTTTACTGCAAAAGATATAGCAATTCAAAAAGGTATAGATAAAGATGGGTATAGATTAATTTTAAATTGCAATGAAAATGGTGGTCAAAGTGTTTACCATATTCATCTTCATTTAATTGCAGGTCGTAAACTTTCATGGCCTCCTGGATAAAATAAAACTATGTTTTTATCAAAATTAAAAATTCAAGGGTTTAAATCATTTCCTGACAAAACAGAACTTAATTTCACTGATGGAGTAACTTCTATTGTTGGTCCTAATGGATGTGGTAAAACAAATATTGTTGATGCTATTAGATGGGTGTTGGGTGAACAAAAAGCTTCAACTTTAAGGTCGACTAAGATGGAAGAGGTTATTTTTAACGGAACCAAGAAAAAAAAACCACTCAACTTTTGCGAGGCTACATTAACCATAGAAAACAATAAGGGGCTTCTTCCTATTGAATATGAAACCTTAGAAATTACAAGAAGATATTTTAGAAACGGTGATAGTGAATATTATATTAATAAGAACCAATGTCGTTTAAAGGATATCCACGAAATGTTTGTTGACACAGGTATGAGTAGTGGTGCATATTCAGTAATAGAATTAAAAATGATAGAATCTATTTTATCTCAAAATCCAACTGATAGAAGGACAATGATTGATGAAGCTTCTGGAATTAATAACTATAACAAACAAAGGGCAGCATCAACAAGAAGACTTGTTTCAACAAAATCAGATATGGAGAGAATATATGATATTATGTCTGAAGTTGAAACGAATGTAAAAAAATTAAAATTACAGATGAAAAGATACGAAAGACATAAAGTTTTAACGCAAGATTTATTGGCATCTGAGGTATTATTACATAAAAAATCAATTGATATACTCGATGAGAAATTAAATCCACTTATAGAATCTCAAAAAAATATGATTAATTCAAAAGATGTATTGCTTGCAGATTTATCCCAAAAAGAGAAAAAACTTGATGGTGCCCAAAGTAAATTTGAAAAGACTCGTTTTAAAATGGAGTTGATGCAAAAGAAAATAAAAGATATTGAAGAAAATATCATCAAAATAAACCAAGACATCATTATTGCTACAGAACAGGTAGGTCATTCAAATGATAGAATTGATCAATCAAATAAAGAGATTAGTACAAAAACTGCTCAATTATCTGCAATTCAAATTGAGATTAAATCTATGGAGAAAAAAATTGCTCAGATTTTACCAAAAATAGAAAAAAAACAATTTAATTATAACAAGTTAGATGAAAATTTTCAAAAACTCAGTGCAGAATCTAATTTGATTGAAAAGCAGATAAGCGATTCTCGAGATAACCATACGCAGACAATTAATAAAATAAATGTAATTAAAAATAATATTGAAAGTAATGAAAGACTTGTTAACCATAATAAAAATCTTATTAAGAACCATAGAAGTGAATTGTTAAAAACTCAAAACCTTTACAATGATAGTAAGTCATCATTAGATAAATTAATTGCAAAATTATCTTTTGAAAAAAAAGATAAAGATAGTAACTCAAAAGAATTAGAAAGTAGTGAAAGTAGCATATCTAAAATTGAACAGAATTTAATTGATTTAAATAATCACAAAGACAAATTATCAAAGGACTTATTAAAATATAAAAATAAATTAGATTTCTATAATAAGTTGATTGTTTCTAAAGACGGCGCTTCAAACGGAAATGAATATTTAATAAAAAATCATAACAATTATGGGAAATTTATAATTGGAAGATTAGAAGATCTTATTTCATGTCCAAAAGATCTAATTGCACCTTTATCAATAGCTCTTGGAAAGTTTTCAGATTATTTAGTTATCAATAAGTTATCAGAGGCCAAGGAGATAGTTGATTTTTATAAAAATAAGAAAATGTCATTTAATTTTATAATACTAGATCAGATCCCAAGAAGTAAAAAAAAGATCTCAACTGATACACTTTTAGGAAATATTAAATTCAATCTTAAAATCGCTGATTTTCTTTATAGTCTAATTGGTGATTTTAGGATAATAAAAGAATCAGAAGTATCTAGCTACAAAAAAAGTAGTTTCATCTTTTCTGATACGAGTAAAATTTTGTCTAATGGTATTTTAAGAGTTAATCCCAATAAGTATGAGTCGTCTATGTATACAAAACATGAAATTTCAGACATCGAAAAGGGAATCAAAAAAATATCAAAAGTTGAGCTTGTAAAATTAGATAAACAAATTTCTAAAGAAAACGATAAAAAAAAATCTTTAATAAGTTCATCTTTAAAAATTAAAGAAAAAATTAAAATTAATGATATAACAATTGGAGATATAAAACTTCACATTGAAAAGTATAAATTTTTAATCAAAGAACATGATAATAAACAAAGGTCAATTAATAATAATCTTAATAATTTAGAGAAAGAAATTATAGGCTCAACAATTAAAAGCAAGGAATTGAGTCAAGAGGCAAGCAATCTTAATAAGCAGCTAAAAGATCTTGATAAAAATAAAACTAAGATTTCTAGAAATCTATCAAATGCTAAAAATAAGATTCTTGAAAGTAGGGAAAAAATAGAATATAGTAAAATTAATTTAATCGAAATTATAAATAATAAAAACTCTATTGATAATAGAATCGATGACTACAAGCAAAATGAAAAAGATATAACTCATGAAATTATTAGATATAAAGAAGATGTAGATAAATCTAAGACACTAATAAAAAATTTAGTAGAATCAAATAATACACTAAAAAAAGAATTGAAAGAATTCTATAAAAAGGAAAAATCTTTAAATAGAGAAGTTGGCTCACTACAAAATTTTTACTCGAACGAATATCAAACCTTCCAGTCTTTACAACTTGAAATTAAAGAAAAACGAATAGTTACTGATTCTAGTAAAGATAAGTTAAATGATGTAAACATTAAAATTGAAAAAATTAATTCAGAAATGAATATTCATAAAAATTTACTAAGTGAGATTCCAGATAAAAATATATCAATAGAATCTTTTGAAAAATTTAAAAGTTTTAACATTGAAGCAATCACAAACAATATTAATAAAATCAAATTATCAATTGATAGAATAGGTCCTATAAATATGGATGTGGACTCTCAGCATGAGGCAGAAATCGAAAGGTTCGATTTTTTAGAAAATCAATATAATGATTTAGTAGAGTCTGAATCATATCTTAAAGAAACTATAAATAGTCTGGACAAAGAAGCTAGAAAACTCTTCACTTCAACTTTTAAAGAAATACAGAATAATTTTTCTAAAACATATAATATGTTCTATCAAGGAGGAGAAGCATCTATTGAACTAAAAGGTGATGATGTTTTAGACGCCGAAATTATTATAAAAGCTACTCCTCCAGGTAAATCTACTCAAAGTCTTAGGATGCTATCAGGAGGGGAGAAAGCAATAACAGCGATTTCGTTACTTTTTGCGATATATCTTGTTAAGCCAAGTCCCTTTTGTATATTAGATGAGGTAGATGCGCCCTTGGATGATATTAATATTAAAAGATTTAATGAAGTTATTAAAGAGTTTTCAAAAAATAGCCAATTTATTATTGTAACTCATAATAAATTAACTATGGAAGCTTCAGATTATCTTTATGGAGTAACTCAGCAACAAAAAGGAATATCAAAAATTGTATCCGTTAACCTTAATGACATAGATGAAAGGTTTTTAGCTTGAATGAAATTTATTGAAAATATAGATTTATGTAATAAAAAAGTTTTAATCAGAGTTGATTATAATGTTCCATTAGAAAATGGTGAAGTAAAAAATGATTTTAGAATTAAGCAAAGTCTTGAAACCATAAAATATTGCCTAGATAATAACGCAGCAGTCATATTAATGTCACACATGGGTAGGCCAAATGCTAATTATGATGATAATTTTTCTTTAGAAACTGTTTCCTTTCACCTTGAAGAGCTTTTAAATAAAGAAATTATGTTTGTAGATAATTGCATATCTGAAGAAGCTTACAATATTACCTCAAATATGAAATCACAAGAAATATTACTTCTTGAGAACCTTCGATTTCACGAAGGTGAAGTAGAAAATTGCAAAGAGTTCAGTAAAATGCTTTCTAAGCATGCAGATGTATATATAAATGATGCTTTTGGTACTGCACACAGATCCCATGCTTCTAATTTAGGTGTATTAGATTGTTTCGCAGTATCAGCATATGGCTATTTAATAAAAAGAGAACTTCATTATTTAAAAAACCAATTAGAAAATCCTGATAACCCTTTTTTGGTTATTATTGGTGGTGCTAAAATCAGCAGTAAAATACATCTAATTACACATTTATTAGACAAAGCAGATACAATTTTAATTGGTGGCGCAATGTCATTTACATTTCAAAAAGCCTTAGGCTATGAAACTGGAAAATCCCTTGTTGAATATGATGAAATAAAGACAGCACTTACAATTATAGAACAAGCTAATAAAAAAGGTGTTAATCTCCAATTTCCAGTTGATGCTGTTTGCGCAACTGAAGTTCATGATTATGAATCTATTGAAGTTAAATCAGTTGAATCATTTGATAATAATGATATAGGCTTAGATATAGGCCCAGAAACTTGTATTAATTTTCAAATGCTAATTGAATCAGCAAAAACGATAATATGGAATGGGCCTCTAGGCTTATTTGAAATTCCCTATTATTCTACTGGTACACAATCTATAGCTACTTCACTTCAAGAACATGGTATTAAAAATAATGTAGTAACAATTATAGGAGGAGGTGATACTGTTTCTGCAATCCATAATCTTAATACTGAAATTAATTTTTCTCATATATCAACAGGAGGTGGTGCATCTTTAGAACTATTGTCAGGTAAAAAATTAACAGCCTTAAAGGATATCGAAAAATAATGAATTATTGTATTGCTAATTGGAAAATGAATAAAACAATAAGTGAATCTATAAATTTTCTTGAGGAATTCAAGAAAAAAGACTTGCAAAACATAAAAAGTAAAATTATCTTGTGTCCCTCTTTTACATCGTTAAAAATATTAGAAACACACGTAACTGGTACAAAAATTGAACTTGGCGCACAAAATGTTCATCAAAACAAAAGAGGTGCCTACACTGGAGAAATATCAGTTGGAATGTTAAAAGAAATCGAGTGTGAATGGGTGATTTTAGGTCATTCTGAGAGAAGGCAGTATTTTCTTGAGGAGGATGTCATTATTAATGATAAAATGAATACTGTTATTGAGAATGACCTAAAACCTATTCTCTGTATTGGTGAAAATGAATCCCAAAGAAATAAAAATGAAACTTTTAATATATTAGAAAGTCAATTAACTACTGCTTTATCTAATATTAATTTATCATCAAACATGCTAATTGCATATGAACCAGTTTGGGCCATCGGAACAGGTCTGAGCGCAAGCTTTGATCAAATTCATGAAGTAGTAAATTGGATAAGTCAATTTTTATTGCAAGAATTTTCATTAAAAGTTCCTATTTTATATGGTGGTAGTGTTTCGGCTGTTAATTGTGAAAGTATTATATCTTTAGAAAGTGTTTCTGGTTTTTTGATTGGTACATCTGCTTTAGATGTAAATGAATTTAGTCGTATTTGTTCAATAGTAAATGAAAGGTAATTATTTATGTTGTATTCAATTGTACTATTTATTTTTGTTGTAATTTGTTTGCTTTTAGTTGGTATTATTCTACTTCAGACAAGCCAAACCGGTGGAATGGGCTCCATTGGTGGCGGTAATAGTTATTTAGAGGGTGCATTAGGTGGGCAAGGAGCAGATTCTTTGCTGTTGCGCACAACAACTATTTTTGCTGTTATTTTTATGAGTTTAGCTATTTTTCTAAACTATTTAGATAATCCTAAATCTTCAAGTAATATAACCGTAGAATCAAGTATCGAATACTCATCAGATGCTGAAGAGTCAAATTTGCCAAATTTAAATTTAGAAAATCCAATATCTGAAGGATCTGATACTAAAGATAAAAAAGAAACCCCTAAAGCATTAGATGTAAAAAAAGTTCCATTAAACACTTCTGGAGAATAACTTTAGCTGAAGTGGTGGAACTGGTAGACACGCTGTCTTGAGGGGGCAGTGAGAGCAATCTCGTGCGGGTTCAAATCCCGCCTTCAGCACAAAATTTATGGAGACCTATATGATTAAAGTTATGTATATAATATTTTTTCTTTCATTTTTAATTTCTAATGATAAAAGTTATTCCCTTACAGAGTTTGATATTCAAACTATTAATTCATTTAGAGAAACAGGTTTTTCATCTTTTGCAGACTATACTGTCATTAATAATCTAATGAACAGTGACTTTCATTCAAAAGAATCAGAAACTCATTTTGGTATGTATTATATGTGCCTAATTAATGACAACTTAGGATGTGCAAACAAGCATTTAAATAGATCTATTAAGATAGATGGTAAACAAAGTTATTATGACTTATCAGACTCTCTTAGTTTATATAGAGACTTTTTAGAGAATGCCAGAAGGGCAGTTGAAAAAGAAAATTTCAATATTGGGATTGAAGATTATGAGAATATAATAGAAAGATTCCCAGGAAGAGGATTGCCTTTCTATGAACTTGGAATTGTATATGATCAAATTGATGATAGATTAAACGCAATAACTAATCTAAAAATGGCTATATCATTAAATCCTAATAAAGAAATGTACAGAACGGCAATATATAGTATTGCGCAATCAATTGCCAGAGAAGCAGATGATGATTCTCGCAGACAAGATTATAATTCTGCTATTCCAAAGTATCTTGAGGCAATATCTTATTACCCGGATTTTACGCAAGCTTATTTTCAATTAGCTAAAGCATTTTACTCTTTAGGAGATTATATTCAGGCAAAAGACTATTTGTTAAAATGCTTAGAGTTAGATTCTAATCAACTTCAACCACTTATGATGATTGCTACAATTTATAAGAAATTAAAAGACAATGAGAGTTCAGAAAGATATTATAAAAAAGCTATTAAAGTTGATCCAAATTCATATAAAGCACACTTCAGGCTTGGTACCCTTTTAATGAGGAAAGATTTGAGTTTAGCTAAAAAGTCTATTGAGGAAACTGTGAGACTCAATGATAAATATTATAATGGTCATGAGACACTAGGTATAGTTAATATGCAATTGGGTAATATTAATGATGCTATCAAAAATTTCACTAATACAATAGATGTTTTGGGTGATCGCTCAAAAAAAAGATATAAGTCTTTATATTTATTAGCTGATATCTATAACACAAAAAAAGAATACAGTATAGCAAAAGAATATGCTCTGTCTGCTGTTGATATTAGAGAAAACGGAGGCGCTGCAAACTATCATCTAGGATTAGCATATAAAAATTTGGGTGAAAATTATCTTGCAAAAAATGCTTTTGAGCGAGCTAGCAAAGATAAAGATTGGAGAGCTAGCGCAAAATACGAACTTGAACTTATGAAGAAGTAGTTTTTTAAAGGTATATTTTGATAAAAGCTGTTATTTTTGATTTGGATAATACTTTAATGGATTTCATGAAAATGAAGTCTATGTCTGTAGATGCTGCAATAAATGGCATGATAGAAGCTGGATTAGATATTGATTTTTCAGATTCAAAAAATAAAATTTATGAAATCTATGAACAGAAAGGTTTTGAATATCAAGAAGTTTTTGATGATTTTATAAAAAATGAATGTGGTTTTTTAGAAAATAAATTTTTAGCTGCAGCAATAGTATCTTACAGAAAAATTAAAGATGCTACTATGGTCCTTTATCCAAATGTAAATAGTACTCTGATAAAATTATCAAAATTTGGTCTCAAATTAGGTGTATTAACTGATGCTCCAAGTAGAGAAGCTTGGATTCGACTATATTCAGTAAGTATGCATCATTTATTTGATGCTGTTGTAACCCTAGAAGATACGGGGCAACGTAAGCCTTCTCCAGAACCATTTATAAAGATATCTAAACTCCTTAATGAAGAATATGAAAATATACTAATGGTAGGTGATTGGCCAGAAAGAGATGTTATTGGAGCCAAGCAACTAAATATGAAAACTGCTTTTGCTAAATATGGAGATATGTTTAAAACAAAACATTCCGGAGCAGACTATGACCTCAATGATATAAGCGAAATCATTGAAATTATAAATAATGATTAGAACTGGTACCGATATTGTAGAAGTTAATCGAGTTCGTAAAATTATTAAGTCATATGGTAATAAATTTTTATCAAAAATTTTCACTAAAGCAGAAATTGTTTACTGCAATTCTCAAAGGGATCCAGCTGTTCATTTTGCAGGTAAGTTTTCAGCAAAAGAATCCATCAAGAAGGCTTTATCTAAAGAATTTAGAATTTCCTCTTTAAAATTTAATAAATTATCCATTTTAAATGATGATAATGGACGCCCTTATTTAGATACAAACTTATTCCCAATTTCTAATTTAGATATTTCTATATCTCATACAAAAACACATGCAATATCTGTAGCGATACTATCAAATGCTTGATGTTATCAGTGCAAAAGATTCAATCCGTTTAGATCAAGAAACAATAGATAGTAAAATTTCCACAAAGAACCTATTAATTCAAAACGCTGGTAGGGCAATTGCATTTCATTTAATTGATAATATTGATAATCCATTTAATAAAACTTTTATTTGCATTGCTGGAATTGGCGATAATGGTTTAGACGCAATTACATGTCATAAAATTTTGAAAAAAAATTCAGTCAATTCAAGTTTGTTTGTTATTGATAGTTCTAAAGTTAAGTCTTCATATTTAGATAGAGAGGTTTATTATTCAAAAATAAAAGATGTAGATTTATCATTATATGATATTATAGTTGATGGTATTTTTGGAACAGGTTTAAATAGAAACGTTGTAGGTGATTTTGCTGAGGTCATAAATAAAATCTCAAAATGTAAAAATGTTGTTTCTATAGATATGCCATCAGGAGTATTTACTGATACTGGTATTATATCAGGGCCATCAGTTAATGCATTTAGTACAATAACTTTTACTTATCCTAAAATATCTCATTTTATTGGCGAAGGTTACACAAAAAGAGGTGAATTATTTATATACGATATTGGCCATCAAAAGGATTTAATTAAAAGTAATATTAAATTGATTCGTGATGATGATATTTCAAATAGGATTAAACCTATTTCAAAAGATAACGATAAATACATGAATGGAAAAATTCTTACTTTAACTGGATCAGTAAAGTATTCAGGCGCATCTATTCTTAGTGGAAAGGCTGCGCTAAAAAGTGGAGTAGGAATTATTAAGCAGATTTTTCCTTCATCTTTAGATAATCACTTTACAAATTTCCTTGAAGCTGTAGACTGCTCAATCGATGATGAAAACTTAGGGTTTTTAACTAATTCATCTTTTGACCTTATAAGTAATGAATTTCATTGGCCCCATTGTTTTTTGATTGGACCAGGAATTTCGACTGATAAAAAATCATTATCACTTATTAAAAATATTTTATCAACTTATAAAAGCAAATGTGTTTTAGATGCTACTGCTTTACATTCAATTAATTATAAAAAAGATAAATTTAAAAACACACCAGAATTATCTATATTGACACCTCATTATAATGAATTTTCAAAAATGATTGATATTCCAGTTGAAGTATTTAAAAACGACATAATAAAAAATATCAAACAGGTATCTAAATTTCTTGAAAATAGAATTTTAGTTCTTAAAGGACCAAATACAATCATTGCAGATGGTCAAAATAATATTTATGTTATTGAAAAAGGAACCTATAATTTGGGAACTGCTGGAACAGGAGATATTTTAGCTGGTATAATATCATCTTATGTAGCCTCTGGTTATACTTTAATCGATGCTGCTATTATTGGAGCAAGTATCCATTCACATATTTCATTAATTTTAATGAATGAAAATGTAAAAAGTATAATGGCTAGTGAAATGTTATCATATATAAATCAGTCTCAAAATTATTTTTTAAACTATCATGATTAATTTTTTATTTTTCATATATATTGGTATAATTTTTTTTATATCAATTATCTATATAGATTTAGTAAATAAAATATATTATTATGATTCTTATATACATTTTACAATGTACTATATGCTTGGAGTATTTGTTCTATTTCAAGAAAAAAAGAATTATCTTTTAAAGTTAATTTTAACTTTAATAATACCAGTACTAACTGAATATATTCAAAATTTTATTGATTTGAGAAGATCAGATGCTATTGACCTATATTATAATTATCTTGGTCTTTTTTTTGGTATATTAACTATTCTATTAATTCGATATGTTAGAAAAACTTAAAATTATTAACCTTGCTATTATTGATTCTCTTGAAGTTGATTTTTCAAATTCATTTAATGTTCTTACGGGAGAATCAGGATCTGGTAAAACAGTATTATATAAATCTATAACTTATTTATTTGGACAAAGATTCAAAAAAGGCGATCTCCGCAAAGGTGAAAATAAATGCATAATATCGGGCGAGATATGTATTGGAGATAGGAAGTATTCAATAAAAAGAATATTTACTAAAAATAACACAAAAAATTTTATTAACGATGAAGCTGTCAAGTTAAACGAATATAGTAATTTTCTAGCAAAGTCATGGGAGTCTTATGGGCAGCATGAGCAGCAATTACTAATTGATGAGACCAATCATTTAGGTTATTTAGACTTATTTTCTAAAACAGAAATTCTTTATCAAGAATATTTAATTGAATATGAAAACTATTTGAAAATAGATAATGAGATAAAAATACTTCAAAAAGAACTGGATGATTTCATTGATAATAAAGAATTATATGAATTCCAATATAAAGAGCTAAATCAAATAGATATTAAAGATGATGAGGATATTGAATTAAAAGAATCAATATCTGAAATAAAAAAAAATAAAGATGTGTATGAGAAAATTTATAAGTTATCAAATCTTAACGAGTCACATTCAGACACATTTGTGATTATAAATTCATCAATTGACTTATTGAATGACCTAGATAGTAACAAGCCTGGAAGCAACAACCTAAAGATAAGATTAAATGAATATGTTAATGAATTAAATGATATAAAGTTTGAAGCTTCCAAATTACTTCAAGAATTTTATTATAATCAGAATGAGTATGACGAAATGAATAGACGTTTAGTTAAAATTAATGAATTAAAGAGAAAATATGGGGGTACAATTCCATCTCTTATTGCTTATAGTAATAAGCTAAAATTATTAATTGAAAATTCAGATAATGCAGATTCTCTTATTGAACAGAAAATAAAAAATAAAAATAAAATAAAAATAAAATTAAATGATTTAGGATTACAATTATATAAAAAGAGAAAAGATGGCTCATTGAATTTGATATTAAAAATAAAAGATTTTTTAGCAGCTATGGGTATGCCAGATATTGACTTTGTTGTTAGCCTAGGTTTATTTGAGATGAATAAGTTTGCTTTAGAAGAATGTTGTTTTTATATAACAACAAACAAAGGTGAAGATCTAAAATCATTAGGTAGAGTTGCTTCAGGTGGTGAGCTTTCTAGAATTATGATGGCAATTAAACTATCTATTAATTTAAACACAAATAATAAACTCTACCTGCTTGATGAAATTGATGCAGGTTTATCTGGGAAAGAAGCTGATAGTATTGGTGCTATTATTAAATCATTATCTTTAAATAATCAAGTAATATGTATAACGCATCTGCCACAAATTGCTTCAAAAACGAATAATCACTATAAACTTTTTAAGGAAGTTATTAATGGTCGCACATACTGTAAATATATTAAATTAGATAAATCATCTAGGATTAATGAATTAGCTAAAATGGTTAGTGGTAAAGATATAACATTAGAAAGCATTGATTTTGCAAAAGGTATTTTAGATAAAAATGGATAAATTGATAATAAATGGTGGTAATAAGCTTTTTGGAGATGTTCAAATAAGTGGAGCTAAAAATGCAGTATTACCAATTATGACTGCTACATTAATAGTTCCAGGGAATTATAAAATAAATAATGTCCCAGACCTTAGAGATACAAGAACGATGATTGATTTATTAAAAATTATTGGAGCTAATGTTGAATATGCAGACAACACTCTATTAATTAATTCAAAAGAATGTAATAATCCTCATGCTCCATATGATCTAGTTAAAACAATGAGAGCCTCTTTTTATGTCTTAGGTCCATTGCTTTCACGATTTCATCAATCAAAAGTTTCCCTTCCAGGTGGTTGTGCTTGGGGGCCTAGACCTGTTGATTTTCATATTAAAGCACTAAGAGAAATGAAGGTAGATGTAAGATTAGATAAAGGTGATATTATCGCGCAGGGGCAACCTCAAGGTTGCAAAATTCACTTTACTAAAAAGAGTGTCGGGGCTACAGGTAATATCCTCATGGCAGCTGCTAGAGCAAATGGTATAACAGAAATTTCAAATGCTGCAATGGAACCGGAGATAGTATCATTATGTGATTTTTTACAAAAAATAGGTGCAAATATAGATGGAATAGGAACAGAAACCTTAATAATTTCACCAATTGAAAATGAAAGTAATAGTTTTGAATTTGACATTATACCAGATAGAATTGAAGCAGGAACGTTTATGTTAGCCGTAGCTGCAACAGGTGGAAAGATAAATTTGAAAAATGTTAATATAGAGCATTTAGAATCTATTATAGACCATTTAGATAAAATTAATATCACTACTAATTTAGATGGCAATAAAATATCTATTATCTCTGATGGTAAATACAAGGCAACAGATATGGAAACTTTAGAATTTCCAGGCTTTCCAACCGATTTGCAAGCACAATGGATGGCTGTTATGCTTAAAGCTAAAGGTGATTGTATTATAAAAGAAAATATTTATCATGATCGCTTTACCCATATATCTGAACTATCTAGAATGGGAGCTGATATAGCACTAAAAAATAATATTGCATATATTAAGGGAGTAGATGAAATATATTCAGCACCTGTAATGTGTACAGACATAAGAGCAAGCGCTGGATTAATAATTGCGGCATTATGTTCAAAGGGTCAGACTGAAATTAGTAGAATATATCATATAGATAGAGGTTATGATGGTATTGAAAATAAACTCACATCTATTGGTGCTAATATTAAGCGAATTAAAAGTTGAAATAATTTGTTACATTACATAGTGTAGTTTTAATTGAAATTAATTTTTTTTTATCTTAACTTTATAATGAGATTAAATTTAAAACAAGGAGTAATACAATGAAAAATCTTATAAAAACAACAATGGTAGCAGTATTGGCATCATCTTTATTTGCAGCTACTTCAGTTACTTTAAACAATACAACTACAGATATAATCGTACAACTAAACAGTGATACTGATATTTATGGTCTACAATTTGATCTTAAATATGATGCTTCAAAAATATCTATTGATGCCTCTTCAGTAACTGGTGCAGAAGACGTATACGCTGCTGACAAAGGTAATGGTTTAGTTAGGATCCTAATGTTTGACTTTGACGGTCAGCCTTTAGCTGCCAAGTCAGGAAGCCACCTAATTAATCTTCCTTTTGAGCTTAATGGTTCACTTGACGCTTCTTCTCTAATTGAGTTTACAGGCGAAATGATTGTTGCTGGATATAATGGTGAAAAAGTACAAGCGAATTTTGAAAATGGTTATTTAACATTAGATTCAATATTACCTGCTACTACTTCTTTATCTAAAAATTATCCTAATCCATTCAATCCTTCTACTACTATTGATTATAGTATTGCTAAACCAGGCAATGTTTCCTTAGTTATATATGATTTAAATGGATCAACAGTTAAAACTTTAGTTAATGACTTTGTTACAGCTAATAATTATTCAGTAGCTTGGGATGGCAAGAATGATAATGGTCAACAAGTTGCTTCAGGTCAATATTTCTATGTTATGCAGGCTCCAGGATTTAATAGCACAGAGTACATGACACTTATTAAATAGTTACAAAAACTTTAAATCCTTGTTTTAAAGGTTAAGGGCTCTTTAGAAATAAAGAGCCCTTTTTTGTTTGTTTTATATTATAAAAAAAAATAATATACCTATACATTCGTTATAAAATTATGGAATTAAGAATAGTAATAATAGGTGCAGGTGAAGTCGGTTTTAATCTAGCAAAATCTTTGTCTAGAGAGAATCATGATATAACCGTCGTTGATATAGATCCACAAAAGTGTTCTCGAGTTAAAAATAATTTAGATTCACATGTAATTGAAGGTGATGGAGCATCTCAGAGATTACTAGAAACAATAGATATGAAATCAGTTGATTATTTATTGGCTTTGACTAGAATTGATGAGGTTAATCTAGTTTGCTCCAGAATATCAAAAAAAATGGGAGCTAGCCATGTTATTTGCAGATTAAGAAATACTGAATATATGCATAAAAATGCTGTCATAACTCCAGAGCAGTTTGGTATTGAATATGTAACATATCCAGAAAAAGCTGCCCAAATTGAAATAGAACACTTAGTTAGAAGGTCATCGACTATTGAGGTTCAAGAGTTTAATGATGGAAATATTCTAATGGTTGGCATTAACTTAGAGTCGTCATCTCCATTAATTGGACGTACCATTTTAAGTGTAATTAACTCAAATCCTTTTTGTCGTCATAAATCTGTTTTGATTAACCGTAATGATGATTTTTTCATTCCTTACCATGAAGATGTTTATCATAAAAATGATCACGTTTATTTTATAGGCAGAAAAGAAGATATTGATGATATCCAAAAAATGGCTGGGAAACCATCCTTTGATGTTAAGAATGTAATGATTTTAGGGTCTGGTAAGATTGGTAGACTTTTAGCGAAATCACTTCAAACTGATTATAACGTAAAAATCATAGAAAAAAATAAAGAAAAAGCAAAAGCATATAGCCCTAAACTTGCTGATACTTTAATGTTAATTGGAGATGGTCTTGATATAGAATTTTTAGAATCTGAAAATATTTCAGAAGTTGATTGTTTTATTGCAGCAACACAAAATGAGCAGACAAATATTTTAGCCTCTTTACTTGCCAAGCATTATGGTGCTAAACAGGTTATTTTGCATATAACCACTACCAATTATTTGAAATCTGTTAGGAGAATTGGAGCAGATGCTATTGTTAGTAAAAATATTTCTGCAGTTAATGAAGTTCTAAATGTGATTAGATCTAATGAAGATAATGTTGAAATACATAGGTTTGATGATGTTGGAGTAGAAGCTATTGATGTAATTGTTGATGAGAATTCAACCTATTTAAAAAATCAAATGCAGATAGATGATATACCCCCTAATTTTTCAGTAGCTGCGATTATTAGAAATGGTCAGGTTGAAATTCCCAATGCAATGACTGAAATTAAGTCTAATGATGAACTTCTAATTTTTGCAAAGCCTGAAGATGCTCAGGAAGCTGAAAATCTATTTGTGTCTAGATGATAAAAAAACCTATTATTAAATTTGTCGGATATATACTTCTTTCTTTGGGATTATCAATGTTTGCTACTTCGCTATGGCCCCTTTTTTATAATGAAAGTGATTTTCTAATATTTATTAAATCTGGCTTAATTACATCTTTGACAGCCTGTATTTTAATATTCTTATCCAGAGGACCGATAAAAAGTGAAATAAATTTAAGAGATGGATTCTATGTTGTCACAATATCTTGGCTATTTATGGCTCTCTTTTCTTCTATACCTTATTATCAATCTATATATTTTAATTCTTTCACTGATGCTTTCTTCGAATCAATGTCAGGAATAACAACTACCGGCGCATCGGTATTATCTAATATAGAAGCGCTTCCTCATGGGTTGTTATTTTGGAGATGTTTCACTCAATTTATAGGTGGTATGGGGATAATATTATTTACTATAGCAATTCTTCCAATACTAGGCATGGGTGGGGTTCAATTATTTAGAGCTGAAGTGGCGGGCCCAACAACAGATAAATTAACCCCAAAAATTAAAGATACCGCAAAATATCTATGGTATATTTATTTGGGATTAATTTTATTGCAGACCGGAATACTATATTTAGAAGGAATTATCTTTAATATTGATACCTTAACATTATTTAATTCACTTTGTCATTCAATGACTACAATTGCAACTGGGGGTTTTTCAACATTTAATAATAGTATTTTAGGATTTCAGAGTCATATAGTAACATGGACAATTATAGTTTTTATGTTTCTTGGTGCAACAAATTTTTCCCTGCATTTTTTATTAATTTCAAAAAAATCTTTTGATTATTTTAATGATACTGAGTTTAGATTCTATCTATGGTTCATAATTATTTCATTTGTTATTACTTTTCTTAATGTATCATCTTTATATGGTTACACTTTTAAGAATTTAACCGCATCGATGTTTAACGTAATGACCTTTATGACAACTACAGGCTATACATTATATGATTACAGTACTTGGCCTGCATTATCTCAATTAATTGTATTTTTTATGTTTTTCTTAGGAGGAATGGCCGGGTCTACAACAGGAGGCATAAAACTAATAAGAACTATATTAGTTATTAAATACATAAGAGCAGAAGTTACTAGAATACTCCATCCTAGAGGTCTCCATCACGTTAAAATTGGTGATAATGTAATTGGTGATGAAATAGTTAGAAGTACACTAGGTTTTTATCTTTTTTACATATTAATTTTTAGTATCTGTGCAATTGCAGTTTCATTTGATGGCGTTGATTTTATATCATCTATTGCTATTTCAGCATCATCTATTGGTAATATTGGTCCAGGATTAGGAGTAATTGGTCCAAGTAGTAATTGGGCCTCGTTAAGTGATACTACGAAATATATATCAACATTTTGCATGTTACTTGGAAGATTAGAAATATTTACCGTGCTTATTTTATTTAGCAGAACATATTGGAGATCATGAAAAATATTAAAACAGATTTACAAGAAAATATACTTGTTATAACAATAAATAGACCGGATAAATTAAATGCCTTAAATGAAAGAGTATTGACAGAGCTTGAATCTATAATTATTGAAAATAGAGATAAGCTTAATATCAAATGTCTAATTATAACAGGAGAAGGTAATAAAGCCTTTGTAGCAGGAGCAGATATAAATGAAATGAGCTCCTTTTCTTCTATAGATGCGATAAAGTATTCTAACAAAGGAATAAATTTATTTAATTTAATTGAATCTTATCCTAAACCTGTAATTGCTGCAGTTAATGGATATGCTCTTGGAGGTGGCTTAGAGTTAGCTCTAGCATGTCATATAAGATATATATCTAAAAATGCTATATTGGGTTTACCAGAAGTTAGTCTTGGTTTAATCCCTGGATTTGGCGGCACTCAAAGACTTCGAAATATTGTTGGACTAGGTAATGCCATAGAAATAATCACATCGGCAAATTATATTAAAGCTGAAGATGCTGAAAAATTAGGCCTTGCTAATAAAATTTGCGATAATACACTTGAAGAATCTATAGAATTGTGTAAAAAAATATCTAAAAATAGTTCCATTGCAATTAAAAATGCAATTCAATCATTAGTATCTGGTATGAATGTAAATTATTATGATTCCTTTAGTATAGAAAATAATTTGTTTTCGCAGTTATTTGAGACAGAAGATTCAAAAGAAGGAATGCAAGCTTTTCTCGATAGACGAAAACCTAAATTTAAAGATTAGGGAACAGTGAAGAATATAAGAAATTTTTGCATTATTGCTCATATCGATCATGGTAAGTCAACCTTAGCAGATAGAATAATTGAGTTTACAGATACTCTATCTAAACATGATATGAAAAATCAACTTCTTGATAATATGGATTTAGAAAGAGAAAGGGGTATTACAATAAAGTCGCACCCCATTAAAATTAATTATGACAATAATGGAGATCTCTATAATCTAAATTTGATAGATACACCTGGTCACGTAGACTTTACATATGAAGTATCAAGAAGTATGGCTGCTTGTGAAGGAGCCATACTCATTGTAGATGCAGCACAAGGAGTTGAAGCTCAAACTGTCAGTAATGCTTTTCTTGCAATTGAAGCCAATTTAACTATAATACCTGTGCTAAATAAGATTGATATTCCCAATATTGATATTGAAGACGCAGAACGTCAACTTATTGACTTATTAGGATGTAATAAAAGTGATATAATACATTGTAGTGCTAAAGATGGTTTAGGCACAGAGGAAGTTTTAAGAGCTGTTGTTGATAAAATTCCAGCACCGACAACTAAAGACTCTGTATCAAGAGGTCTTATTTTTGATTCATTTTATGATCAGTATCGTGGAGTTGTAGCATATCTTAGAATGTTTGATGGTTCAATATCAAAAGGTCATCATGCAGAATATTTTTCTAATAATTTTTCACATGAAATAATTGAAGTAGGTGATTTAAAGTTAAACAGGGTACAAAGGAAATCTTTGGATGCTGGTGATGTGGGATATGCAATTATAAATACTAAAAATGTGGATCAATTAAAAGTTGGTGACACACTAACTATAAAAGAATCTAAGGCAGAAACTCCGCTTCCAGGCTACAAAGATATTAAGCCCATGGTCTTTAGTGGATTATACCCAGTAGATTCCCAAGATTATCAAGACTTAAGAACTAGTTTAGAGAAACTTAAACTAAATGATTCTTCATTAGAATTTACTCCAAATACTTCACACGCTCTTGGATTTGGATTTAGATGTGGTTTTTTAGGTCCCCTTCATATGGAGATTGTTCAAGAACGATTAGAAAGAGAATTTGATATGAACCTTATCACTACATCACCAAATGTAAGGTATAAAATTATGATGAATGATGATTCATTTTTTGAATTAGAAAATCCGTCAGAAATGCCAGATACTGGTTCTATAAAAGAGATTTATGAACCTTATATTAGAGCAGAAATAATTACGCCATCAGAATTTATTGGTCCAATTATGAAAATATGTGTCAGTAAAAGAGGTGAATATAAGTCAACTAATTATCTTTCTAAGGATAAGGTTCAATTAATATTTAATATGCCATTAGGTGAAATCATTTATGAGTTTTTTGAAAAATTGAAAGCTTCATCTAAAGGTTATGCAACGCTCGATTATGAACTAATTGATGATAAGCCTGGAAAATTAAGTAAGCTTGATGTTAAAATTGCAGGTGAAGTAGTAGACGCATTAAGTATTATTATTCATAAAGAAAAAGCCTACAAAAGTGGTTCAGAGTTGTGCAAAAAACTTAAGAAATTAATTCCGAGACACCAATTCGAAGTACCCATTCAAGCAGCTGTAGGAAATAAAATTGTATCACGTGAGACTGTTAGAGCATTAAGAAAAAATGTTACTGCAAAGTGTTACGGGGGAGATATAACTAGAAAAAGAAAGCTTCTAGAAAAACAAAAAGAAGGTAAAAAGAGAATGAAAAAGATAGGAGTTGTTGATTTGCCTCAAGAAGCTTTTTTAGCTATTCTTAATTTAGATGAGGAGTAATATATGTATCCTGAATTATTTTCAATTGGACCAATAACAATCACATCATTCGGAACAATGATTGTAATTGCATTTTTATCATGTAATTACTTGCTACGTAAAGATTTTATAAAATATGGATATAATCCTGAATATGCAGATGATATAATTTTTAGAGCTGCCTTGGGAGGAATTCTAGGAGCAAAATTATATTTTTTGATTGAAAATTATAAATATGCAAATGAAAATATTAGTGGATTAGGTAAAATTCTATATGGATTATTAACTCTCAATTTTCAACTTGTATCAGATGGAATACAGTTATTTGGTGCAGGTTTAGTATTTTTAGGAGGTTTAATTGGTGGCCTAATTTTAGTTAGTCATTATATATATAAAAAATCTCTAAATTGGTTTGTAGTAGCTGATTTAGTAGCGCCCTTAATTGCCTTAGGCCACGGTATAGGTCGGATAGGATGTTTGTTGGTTGGAGATGATTATGGCATTCCAACTGATTTACCTTGGGGAATAGCCTTTCCAAATGGAGCACCACCTTCAACAGCATTTAATATACAGCAGATGGGATGTCCGATACCAGAGGGTACTTCCCCTACAGCTGTTCTTGCTGTTCATCCAACGCAAATATACGAAATGATCTTGTACTTTTTAATTTTTCTCTTTCTTAAAAACTTATTAACTAAAAATCATATCCATGGAGAAATTTTTGCAAATTATCTATTCCTAGCAGGACTGGCACGATTTGCTGTTGAGTTTATTCGACTCAACCCTAGATATTATTTTGATTTATCTGGAGCTCAATATATATCAATTGTAATGATGATATTGGGTATGGTTTTTCATTATTTATTAAGAAAAAATAAAGAAAATGAAGCTATATAATTGCTATATATGTAAAACATTAAATTATAAACCTTATGTAACAATAAAAGATAGCTTGAATATTAGTTCATTTACAATTGCACGATGCGATTGTGGCTTTTGTTTTGTGCATCCTAGGCCTTCAGAACAAGAATTAAATAAATATTATAGTACAGATGACTATCTTCCGCATTCAAAAGGAAAAGGGTTGTTGTTTTTGTTATACAGAATTGTTCAAAAGATAACTTTTTATAATAAATTTATATTATTACGTAAATCAATAAAAGAAAAAATAACTCATTTAGACTATGGCGGTGGTGATGGTAGATTTTCTAATTATGTCAATTCAAAAAAAAATGCAACCTCATCTTTTTACGATCCATATTATAAAAAGTCATCAAATATAGATTTAAAAAAAAATAAATATAACATAATCACTCTTTGGCATGTTCTAGAACATGCTTATGATTTAGATGTCCTATTTCAAAATCTAGAAAAAAAATTAGATAATAGAGGAAAGTTAATTGTTGCAGTTCCAAATTTTGATTCCTTGGAAAGAAATATATATAAAGAAAACTGGGCTGCTTATGATTTACCTAGACATTTGTATCATTTTAATAATATATCATTGGATAAACTTTTACGTTCTAAAGGCTATAAAATTATTGATAAAAAGAGAATGCTATTTGATACATTTTATATTTCTATATTAAGCAGTATGAAAATATCAAATATTTCAATAATTAAATCCTTATTTGTAGCATTTTTTATTGTAATTAAAGTACTTATAAAAGGTCCAGAATTTTCATCTTCTTTATTATATGTTTGCGAAAAAGAAAAATAAAAATTTAATAGTAATTTTTTTTATAGTTTCATTTTGGGGCTGCAATCAAACTGAATCGTTTACAAATTTTAAAGATATAGATGTTTACACTGCATTTGAAAATGAAATTCCTATTAAAAATATCTTAGATGGCCATCTATTCGATTTTAAATACTTTACACCGAGTCCTCAGAATAAATATACCACTCAAATTAAAAACACTAATCTATTTTTAGATGATAATGAAAATTCAGTTATAATGCTGATTACAACAGAAGATTCCTCTGAAAGTATAACTTCCAAAATAGCCAATAAATTAACGGACAACTCTAACAATAGTATTACCTTGATCAATGATTATTATACAAAAGATCAATTATTATTTGTTATAAAGACTAAAGAAATTGAAGATCTTCCAATTATATTAGATATTAATAAGGAATGGATTCTTTCGAAAATTAAAGAAAATGAATTTTTAAAATTAAAAAATCAGAATTTCAAAGGAATATTAAATGACACCTTGATTCAAAATATAAATCTAAATTTTGACTTGAATATGGAAATTCAAGAAGATTATCATTTAATTAAACAGAATACAGATGAGAAATATATTTGGCTTGGTAGAGCATATCCATATAGATGGATTTTTCTTTATGAAGATATTCAAGAATATTACAATACAAATAAAAGTACTTATCAACGTCTAAATCAAAAATTTGAAAATATTTTAGATATAAATGCTTTGCCTTATAATGCCCAGTTTGATAATATTAAAATTAATAATGATGAAGCTAGAAAAATATATGGAGTCTATGGAACTAAAGTAGATGCAGAAAATATTACAGGCGGCCCATTTATAACGTATTTATTCGATATACCTAAAACAAATAAAGTTTTAATTGCTAGTGGTTTTGTAAATTTCCCTGGGAAAAACAAAGTTTATCATCTAAAAGAATTAGAATATATAATTGAAAATAGTTATAGAATAAATAAAAATGAAGGGAATGAAAATGAATAAAGTTGCAGTTTTAATTGGAAGTGATACAGATAGATCAACCATGGAGGCGGCAGATAAGTACTATGAACATTTTGGTATTGATTGTGAAATTTTAACAATGTCAGCTCATAGAAATCCAGTTGAAGTACATGATTTTTGTACAAACGCACCTTCAAATGGATATAAAATACTAGTTGGTGCTGCAGGAATGGCTGCACATTTAGCAGGAGCAATAAAAGCAAATTCTATACTTCCGGTTATTGGCGTACCATTAGATGGAGGAATTTTAACGGGATTAGATTCTGTATTAGCAACCATGCAAATGCCTAAAGGAGTGCCAGTTGCAACAATGTCAGTAGGAAAATCTGGTGCAATAAATGCAGCTATACTATGTGCTGAAATTTTTGCCTTACATGATGAAGAAATGAGAGAGAAGTTGTATGACTTTAAAAAAAATGGTGCAAAACTCTAAAAGAATATTTATTACAGGAATAAATGGGCAATTAGGAGGCACATTAAATAAATATTTATCAAGATATTTTAATGTTTTAAATAATCAAGAGGATTTCTACAATTTAGATGTTTCTGATAAGTCTGAATTAAAATATTTTTTTAAAGAGTTATCTCCCGACTATATCATTAATTGTGCGGCATTGACAAATGTTGAATTTTGTGAACAGAATAAGAGTAATTCTTATGAAGTTAATGTTAATGGAATTAGAAATATAATATCTTGTTCAAAAAAAAATACCAAAATAATTCACATTT
>CENX01213695.1_pt1 | contig 54000 bp, 42 predicted proteins | sample 361321 | NCBI WGS metagenome assembly CENX01 (sample SAMEA2619678, study PRJEB7988) | marine metagenome | isolation source: saline water (ENVO:00002010), including | reverse complement strand
TAATAATTTGCTATTGAATTGGTTATTTCTGATGATAAACTTTTATAGTAAAAGAAATCAATATAAGCATGGTCATATTCCAAAAACTCTTTTTTACTAACTATGAACGAATAATTATTTTTTAAAGAATTTTTTTGGAAGTTAAATTGAATGGATGATTTACCTGGCGTTATAGAAATTAGTGGCGAAAAACTATCAAAAAAATCAACTTCAATTCCTTGACTCGCAATAGAATTAAAGTTATCAATTTTTTTACTCCATGAATCAACAATTAATTTACTTACACTATTATCAGCACTTACTAAAAATATCACAGGAATAATTTGATAATTCATTTGCGATAAATAGTTTACAAAATCTTTATCTAAATTAAAATCATTCTTATTTAATTTATATATAAATGTTCCATTTGAATTATCTTTTACATCAAATGGAATTCCATTGAACATATCTAAAAAGCTATCACTGATAGAAAACTCAACAGGAATAGTTACATTAATATTTTCGTTTAAATTTTCACTTAATATATCCGATATGTATACAGTATAAAGACTACCTTTTATATTATCTAAAATTTCTAGAAGATTAACTGTATTTTTTTCAATACTATTATAATTTTCAATATCATTCAATAATTTATTTTGAGAATTTAAGTTACTATGAAAAAACTTAATATTTTTTTGAGAAAATAATTTTTCTTTTTTATTATTTTTAATATTAATTTTTTCTGAATAATCACAGTTATTCGAACCGTTACATATACCGCAGTCATCTAGTTTTGCATTTCCCCAACAAATACCATTACAGTCAAGTCCTTGATTTAATGGAAAAGAAGTTTTGCCACCTACACAAACAGAGCATTCATTCAAAAATGCATTCCCACCCCAATCTCCATTACAATCTTGTACGCAATCATTTGAAATATCAAAATCACATATACCACAATTGTCAAGTAATGCATTACCATTTGGATTCCCCATGCAATCTGAGCAAGAAGAATTATCTCCACCACAAACACCACAAGCATCAAGCATTATAGATCCAAAACATTCACCACTACAATCAAAACCTAAGTCAATATTATTATTAGTTTTTCCTCCAACACAAACATTACATTCATTTACAAAAGCTGTTCCATTGCAATCTCCATTACAATCTAAATAAGCTTCTCCATCACATACACCAAGACAATCCATTCCAGAACTTTCATCCATTTCATCTGAAATACAAATGTTGCATGAATTTAGATATGCGTCTCCACCCCAAATACCTAAACAATCTTCTTTGCAATCATTACTACTATCATAATCACATGAGCCACAATTATCTAATTTAGCACTTCCCCAGCAAGTACCTTTACAATCTAAAGTTGCATTTCCATTGCAGATACCTTCACAATCTAATTTAGCTAGCCCATTGCAATCTCCATTACAATCAACTTTTGCATCACCATTACATTTACCCATGCAATCATAATAAGGACAAAATAAGGGTATTATACTTTCATCAATACATACATTTAAAGCTTTTTCAATGCATTCAACATCACTAGTTTTACAATAATAAGATCTGTAAGCTTTTTTCTCCCATGTATTTACATCATAAGCATCGAACGAAATAATAATATTATCATATGATGATAAAAACCTTCCATTAATTAAAATACCATTATTTAAATCAGAGCTTTCATCATACATTGAGGGAATTATTTTAGGTGCATACAAAATATTTAAATAATCCAAATTGGAGTATCTTTCAACTATATAACCAGGTAGTGTCTCAGAAAAAGAATCTAACTTATAATCTCTAGAGGTATTATCAAACTCCATTAAATATAAATTCTCATATGAGAATAAAAAACTCATGGAAAGAAAAACAGGTAATAAAAATTTAATCATATAAATATTTAATAACTCAAATTAAAATATAAATTATTTTAATAATATAACTTTATTATTAGCAACTATTTCATTATCTAGAGAAATTTGAATAAAATAAATACCACTTGATTGATCAGATGCTAACCAATTAAGTTTATTAAAACCAGACATTTGACCATCATGCAAAACAGAAACTTCTTGACCAGCTAAGTTATATACTTTTGCAACAACATATTTTGAACCATCTAGATCTAAATCAAAATTTACAACTGGATTAAATGGATTTGGATATGCAGCACTTAGTCTGTAATTGCCTGGACTTTCTTCATTATGAAACTGAATTGGACTAAATCCATTTCCTAAGCTCATATCTGGAATAAATGTAATCTTTTCTTTCAAATTTAAATATTTACCTGAAATATTATCATAAATTTTAAAAGATAAATTAGCACCCTCTTCATTTCCATAAACCATTAGGGGGAATATAATATTTCCATCTAATGGAAAATACATTCCATCAGCATATCCAACACATTTTGAGCCATCATAAGCAACTAAAGTATAATCAAAACTGTCAACTCTATCATTATTAATATATAGAGAAGATGTTATTGTTGCATTGAACTCATAATCATGAATATTTAAATCAAAATCACTTTCATTTATATTATTGACTAAAGTTGACACCCTAGATAATTGTCCATCACTATAAACAAAATCAGTATCATTATTTAATTTAATAATATAACCAAGTAAAGGATTCATATTAGTCAATGTACCAAACCAACCAAAGCCAGCATAATAATCAGCATAAGCAGATTGACTTTTTATAAATTGTGCATTACCAGCAGGAATATTAGATAAAGCAGTACTTACATCTAATGAAAACTGTGGAGTATATCCTATCCAATTAAATCCGGAACCTAAAGAAAGCAATGTATTATTTACATCGACAGGTGTTCCACTAAATGTCATCGTATCATCTTGAATCATATTTAGCTTGTACATAGAAACATTATTTACATCTGATAAAGTGCCAAACCAACCAAATCCAGCGTAATAATCCGCATAAGCTGATTGATTTTTAATAAACTGAGCACTACCCTCAATAGATGAAAAAACATTATTTAGAGCCATGTCATCATTTAATACATTTAAAGATATCCAATTCCAACCACTTGGAATATCCAACGTAACGTCAACTCCAGTACTTACATTTAAAAATACAGGATCAACAACAGAGCCCATAATCATATCACTTATAAATTCACCTGATTCAGATATATCATATAATTGATCTGACTCATAATCATAAAACTTAAAATTAATAAATTCGCCTGATGACTCATTACTATAGATTAAAGTGAGAAATTGATATGTTCCTGCAAAAGGTCCAAAAGGAACTTCTGAAGGAAAACCTATTCCTCTTAATTCACCATTAACAAATGCTCCCAAAAGATCATTAGGACTACCAGCATTCAAACCATCTAGATAAACAGCGGCAGTTACAGAACCACTATTTTGATAAAGACCTATATCATCGAAAAAACCATCACCATCTGAATCCCAATCGGGACAATTAACACAATCTAAAGGACAATCTGATTCTTCGCACACGAAAGAGCCATCCCAACATTCAATATTTTGTCCAGGACCATTACATAATCCGCAATCATCAAGTTGACCAACACATTCATCTACATCATCACATATACCATCTTGGTCTAAATCGATACCTGATCCTCCACAAACTCCGCAATCATCTAAAACATTACCAGCACAATCACATGCACCGTCAGAAATTCCATCGCCTCCACAAACCCCGCATTCATCTAAAATATTTCCATCACAATCACACGCACCTTCAGGAATCTCACACAAGTAGATTTCAGATATTACTGTAAAAAGACCATTAAATGTTCCATTACCAGCAGAAACTTCATATTGTAAGGTAAATTCTTCTTGAGCAGACTCGTCCCATACTTTTAAAACCATATCATTTCCTAGGACACTTCCAGGTAAAACAGGACCACCGAATAAGGATAGATCGACTGATGAAATTGCAGTTATTTCTAGTTGTGAACCTAGCCAAATACCTTCTCCAACAAGAACTTCACCAGTATTCCCTTGAGAATCAATCAAGCCATTCAAATCAAATAAACCGATTTGGTCATTAACATCTAAATTAGATATTGAGTCTTGAAAAATGAATAATGTTGATTCACCAGTTTCTTGAATTTCCAATGAAAAATATGGAACGTAAGGGCATTCAGCTAAATCACAAACCGCTGAACCATCCCAGCAAATATATTCTCCAGGTCCATTACATAAACCACAATTATCATACTCGCCTACACAGTCATCTTCGTTATCACATATACCATCAAAATCAGCGTCTATATTTCCATCGCAATCACATTCACCTTCTTGGATATACTCACAAGTACCATCATCTTCTTGCGCTAAAGAATCATAATTGCATGCAGTTGAATCAGTACAACCCAAAGCCCCAACATTTACTTGGACTCCATCGAAAACTGCAATAACATTTCCAGAAGGACTTGAGATATTTATATTATCTGATATACCTGTTAAAACAGGAGAATAATCACATTGATATGCCAAATTAACTAAGATACCATTACTTCCTGCAGGGATGATTCCCCCTAAACCTGAAACTGTTTGATTAATAATACTAATAGTATAACCATATTCTTCAGCAAATCCACCTGAAGACTCACCAAAAACAATTAAAGAATTATCTAATGTAAATTCAAAATCTGATAAATCAACTGGTGTATTAACAATTATTTCCATAGATGTACCTATAACATTTCCAAAAGAAAGAACAACAGTACAACTTGAGTTATCTCCCTGACAAACACCACAGTCATCAACAACAGCATCACCATTTGGAACTCCAGCACAATCAGCACATGAAGAATTATCACCGCCACAAACACCACAATCATCTTCAACAGCTAAACCGCCACATTCTCCTGCACAATCTAAAATATTTCCATCACAGTCACATTCTCCAAAATTAATATCACTACAGCCACACTCATAAACTGCTCCAGGTCCATTGCAAACACCACATTCATCAAAAACATTTCCATCACAATCGCAAGCACCATCAGGTATTTCACACAAATAAACTTCACTAATTACAGAAAATAGTCCATTAAAAGTTCCAGATCCATTTAAGACATCATAATCAACAGTATATTCGATTGACTCGTTCGTTTTCCAAACTTTAAGAACCATTGAATTTCCAGAATTTGTTCCTGGTAAAATAGGTCCTCCAAATTCTGATAAATCAATTGAGGATATAGCAACAATTGATAATTGATCTTCAGACCAAATACCTGAACCAACTAAAACTTCTCCGTTATTACCATCAGAGTCAACAACACCATTTAAATCATAAAGACCAAGATGATCTCCTTCTTCTAAGCTTGAAATAGTGTCTTGGAAAATAAATAATGTTGATTCACCAGTTTCTTCTATCTGCACATCAAAATATTGAGGACAATTTGTAAGTCCACATATATCAGTTCCATCCCAACACTGCTGTGTGCCAGGTCCGTTACATAATCCACAATCATCATATTCACCAACACACTCGTCTACATCATCACATATACCATCCTGATCAGCGTCAACACCTGAACCTCCACATACACCACACTCATCTAATATATTTCCATCACAGTCACATGTACCTTCTAATAAATCAGAACAACCACACTCATAAATTGCACCAGGACCATTACAAACTCCACATTCATCATACTGCCCTACACAATCATCTACATCATCACAAATACCATCTTCATCTGCATCAACACCATTTCCTCCACATACACCACATTCATCAATAATATTTCCATCACAATCGCATGTTCCTTCAGGTATATCTGAACAACCACACTCATAAATAGATCCAGGACCACCACATACTCCACATTCATCAAAAGTGTTACCATTGCAATCACAATCACCATCAGGGATATCACATAAATAAACTTCACTTACAGCCGTAAATAAACCATTAAATTCTCCTGAGCCTACAGCAATATCAAATGTAACATTATATTCTACTTCTTCAGAATTATCCCATACTTTAATTGACATTGGTTGTCCTGATACAGCTCCAGGTAAAATTGGACCACCAAATTGAGATAAATCAACTGATGTTATTGCAGTAATCTCTAATTGTTCACCTTGCCAAAAACCTGCACCAACTAAAACTTCTCCTGTATTACCTTCTGAATCGACAACTCCATTAAGATCAAATATACCAACTTGATCATCAATATCTAAATTTGTAATTGTATCTTGAAAAATAATTAATGTTGACTCACCAGTTTCATTAATTTCAACTACAAAATGAGGTTCAATAGGACAATCATTTAAATCACATACTTCAGAATCATCCCAACACAATAATGAATCTTCACAACCACAATCATATATGGACCCAGGTCCATTACATACACCGCACTCATCAAATTCACCTACACAATCATCTAAATCATCACATACACCATCTTGATCAAAGTCAACACCATCTCCACCACAAACACCGCAGTCATCTAAAACATTTCCATTGCAATCACAAAAGCCATCAGCTAAATCAGAACAACCACATTCATAAATTGACCCAGGACCACCACAAACACCACATTCATCTAAAGTATTTCCATCACAATCACAAGCGCCATCTGGTATTTCACATAAATAAATTTCGCTTATGACAGTAAATAGTCCATTGAATGAGCTATTTCCACTTGTAGTATCAAAAGTTACATCATAAACAGTATTCTCAGATGCATCATAAACTTTTAATGACATTGTATTTCCAGATACTGCACCAGGTAAAATAGGACCACCAAACTGCGATAAGTCAACAGATGTAATAGCAGCAATCTCTAATTGTTGTCCATTCCATATACCAGTTCCTACTAATATTTCACCTGTATTTCCATTACTATCCAATACTCCATTTGAATCGAAAATACCTAATTCGTCTCCAATATCTAATGAAGAGATTGTATCTTGAAAGATAAATAATGTCGACTCACCTGTTGATTCAATATCAAGATTAAAAAATAATTCTAAACAAGTTGAACCATCACCATTACATACGCCACATTCATCTAAGGTTGCGGAGCCATCACAAACACCACTACAATCTACAGTAGCAAAACCATCACATACTCCCAAACAATCAAATATTCCACTTTCACAATCTGGAGGCTGATTATATGTAACATCAAATCCATTTCCTGAAGTATCTGAAAAAACAATTCCGGATAGTCCATATGGTTCACCATTTAAAGACAAAGAAGTTAAAGTTCCACATCCTGCAGAAATAGTTGCTCCAGTAAAAGAAAAGCCCAATACGGTAGAACCACCTGCTGATACAGTAAATCCAGCAGATGCAGCATCTCCACCTGAAGCACCACTTACAGTTGTACCCTCAACTTCAAACTGAAAACCAGCAATATCAGTATTTACATTATACCAAACATCTCCTCCATCTAAAGAGATTGTATTTTCCGGTAAAGAACAAGGATCTGCAAATAATAAATTAGATGTTAATAGAAAAGTAATTAAGAAATAAAGTTTCTTCTGGAAAATAATCATAAATGCTCCTAAAATAATAATAAACTAATCATAAAATAAATCCGCGGTATAATATACGATAAACTATAATTAAAGTTATACCTAAAATGAATTTAAGTTCTAAAATAAATTTTATCCACTTTTTACTCGTAACAATATGTAACTTTCCAGATTACAAATGACTTGTTATTAACTTTATTGCTTTTTGAAGATTTATTTTTGATAATGATGAAATTTTTAAAACTTTTTTCCCAGATATTTTAATTTCCTTATCGCAATCGATAGTGTCTGACTTGGTTAAAAGTATAATTGATGGTTTTTTTAATAATTCTTTATCAAATAACTTTAATTCTTTATTTAATAAATTGTATTCATTTGAAATATCTTCTGAATTTAGATCAATCATAAAAACTAATATTTTTGTTCTTTCAATATGTTTAAGAAATTGAATACCTAGTCCTTTGCCTTCCGAAGCACCTTCAATTAAACCTGGAATATCTGCCATAACAAATGATTTATATTCATCATACTTAACTATTCCTAAATTAGGAATTAAAGTTGTAAATGGATAATCAGCTATTTTGGGTTGAGCATTTGAAACAGATGAAATAAATGTAGATTTTCCAGCATTAGGAAATCCAACAAGACCAACATCTGCTAAAACCTTTAATTCTAGTTCTAAATCTAATAATGTACCTTGTTCACCATCATTTGCAATTCTTGGTGCTGGATTTTTATTTGATTTAAATCTAGCATTTCCAAATCCACCATTGCCACCTTTACAAATAGTGATTTTTTCATCATCATTTTTAAAATCATGAATGATTTTATTTTTATTTAAATCCTTAATTATGGTTCCGACAGGAACTTTTAGAAAAATGTTTTCAGCATTTTTACCATGCATATTCTTACCTTTGCCATTTTCACCTGGCTTTGCAAAATATTGTTTTTTATATGAATAGTCTTGTAATGTAGTAAGTTTTGAATTGGAAATAAAAATAATACTACCTCCATTACCTCCATCGCCTCCAGATGGACCACCTTTGGGTCTAAACTTTTCTCTTAAAAAAGCTATACAACCATCACCTCCTTTACCAGATTTCACTGATATTTTAGCATGATCTATAAATTTCATAGTTAGAAATTACATATTATCAATTAGGGCTTTTCCAAATTCTGAACATTTTAAAAGTTTAGCACCACTCATCTGTCTTTCAAAATCATAAGTAACAAGTTTTTTGCTTAAAGTATTATCTATAGATTTAATTATCATATCTGATACTTCACTCCATCCCATGTATCTGAACATCATCTCCCCTGACAAAATAACTGAACAAGGATTAACTTTATCTAAACCAGCATATTTTGGAGCAGTTCCATGTGTCGCTTCAAATAAAGCTTTTCCTGATTCATAATTAATATTTGCTCCTGGAGCGATACCAATGCCTCCAACTTGAGCTGCTAACGCATCAGATATATAATCACCATTTAAATTCATAGTAGCAATAACATCGTATTCTTTTGGTCTTGTAAGTATTTGCTGTAAAAAAGCATCAGCAATAACATCTTTAATAATTATTTTTCCACTAGAAATAGATTCATTCATTTTTTGATCAGCGACTTTTTTACTTTCATTTTCAACTATTTTATCATATTGTGACCAAGTAAATACTTTATCTCCAAATTTTTCTTCTGCTATTTGATAACCCCACTTTTTAAAACCACCTTCGGTAAACTTCATGATATTTCCTTTGTGTACTAAAGTTACACTTGATCTATTATTATCAATTGCATACTGAATAGCATCCTGAACAAGTCTACTTGTACCTTCCTTAGATATAGGTTTTATCCCTAAACCACATGTATTAGGAAATCTAATTTTTTTATATTTACTACTAAAATTTTCTTTTAATATATTTAAAAATTTATTTGCATCATCAGTTCCTTCTTCAAATTCAATACCTGCATAAATATCTTCAGTATTTTCTCTAAAAATAACCATATCAATATCATTTGGGTTTTTTACAGGTGATGGAACATTATTAAACCATCTAACAGGCCTTAAACAAACATATAAGTCCAATTTTTGTCTTAGTGCAACATTAATTGAACGAATACCTCCACCTATTGGAGTTGTCAAAGGACCCTTAATTGCAACTAGATATTCACTTATTAAATCAAGAGTTTCGCTTGGCAACCAAGTATTAGGTCCATACATATCATTTGCTTTATCTCCAGCATAAATTTCTAACCAGTCTACTTTTCTATTACCACTATAAGCTTTTTCTATTGCTGCATTAAATACATTTACTGAAGTCTTCCATATATCTGAACCAATCCCATCTCCTTCAATAAAAGGTATAATTGGATTATCTGGAACAATTAATTTTCCATTACTATCCATTTTAATTTTTGAGCCAAAAACAGGACTTTTAACCTTATTTGTATCCATTTATTTATCCAATCATTTAAAATTAATTATAAATTTCATTGATATCTTACGAAAAATGAAATTTAGATTTTTAATAATTTTTTAATTACTTTGCAAGCATGCTACTGCACTGACATAAATAATATCATCAACAGAACAACCTCTAGATAAATCATTTACAGGCTTATTTAAGCCAACTAGAATAGGACCCAACGATTGATAATTAGCTAAATGATTTGCAATTTTATAGGCAATATTGGCTGAATTTAAATCAGGAAAAATAAATACATTAGCATCTCCAGATAATTTAGATTCTGGCATTTTTAATGAAGAAATAGTAGAATTTACTGCTGTATCAAACTGCATTTCTCCATCGTGAATTATATTACCGTGCTTTTTAGAAAATAATTTAACAGCATCTTGAACTTTAGAGACTTTAAAATGTTTAGCACTTCCTTTTGTAGAAAAGGATAAAAAAGAAACTTTAGGTGATTCCTTGAAAACTAGATCATGTAGCTTTGATGCCTGAAAAGCAATTTCGCAAAGTTGCTCTGAATTAGGATCAGGTATAACACCACAATCTGAAAAAGTATATAATTTTTCTCCACATGGAGAAAGCATAAAAAATACGCTTGAAATCCATTTGGCAGAAGAATGTAAACCAATAATTCTAATTGAAGATCTGATAACTCTAGATGTAGTATTCACTGCACCAGCTACAACACAATCAACATCTCCATTATCAAGAGCCAACAAAGAAAGATTAAGATTAGAACTCAAAAAATTAGATTTCATTTCTGAAGTCCAATTCTTTGAAAATGGCTTTGATAATATTTTATCAATATACTCTTCACCATTTCCTCTTAGCTGATTAATATTAATAATTTCAAAACCTAATGATAATAGATGTTTTTTTGCAGATTTTACTCTTTTATCAGATTCTTCTGGTAAGCAAATTTTTTTATTTTTTTTTAAAGCTCTATCTAAAAGGCTTTCTTTAAAATCTAGCATTATATTTTATTTTTTACATTATTAATTATAAGCTCTGGAGCATAATCTTTCACATTACCTCCAAGTGATATAACTTCTTTAATTAATGATGAACTTATATGAATATATTTTTCATGAGGCATCATAAATATTGTTGATATTTCATCATTTAATTTTCTATTCATTAGCGCCATCTGAAATTCATATTCAAAGTCTGATAAGGCTCTTAAACCTCTAACTATGATTTTCACATTTTCTTGAACTGCAAAATCAATTAATAAAGAATCAAATATTTTTACTTCAACATTTTGAAATTTATTCAAAACACTTTCTATCATTTCTTTTCTTTCAAATTCATCAAATAGAAATTTTTTATTATTACTATCTTTAATTACACCAACGATTAGTTTATCATAAATTTTTGAACACCTATCAATTATATCTAGATGTCCATAAGTTATTGGATCAAAAGATCCTGGGTAAATTGCTTTATTCATTCATTCCTCCAAAAAATAAGCTGTGTATTTCCATATTTTTTAATTTTTAAATTTAAATTTGACTCAATTTTTTCTTTTTTACTTTCATAACAAAAAATACCCTGTTTTTTAACTTTATTTTCAATATACAATATTAAATCGGGAAACCAAAATTTTCCATAAGGTGGATCAGCTACAATTAAATCAAAACTTTGATTTTGTTTAAACAAATAACTAAAAACATCGCTTTTAATTATTGAATAATTATTAAAATCGACTTTAAGTAAATTGAGATTATCTTTCAAAATATTTAATGCTTTCACATCAGAATCTACGAAAGAAACAGATTTAGCACCCCTACTTAATGCTTCAATTCCAATTGAACCTACCCCGCAAAAAAGATCGAGGACAACTTTACCACTAAGATCACCTATTATATCAAACATAGATTTTCTAACTCTAGCTTGAGTTGGTCTAATAGATTCAATATTAAAATGTTTCAATTTGCGATTTTTATATTTTCCTGCAATAATTCTAATCATTATAAATAACTAAGTTGTAATAATTTTTATTTTTCATCTTTTTGATAAGTTGTAGTTTGAAATTAAAATTATACTTTTTTAATAAATCAAAAATCTTTATAATCTCAAAACTATTACCAATTATAATCAAATTATCTTCTACTATTTCTTTTTCTATATTAATACTATCAATATAGTTAATCGAATTTAATAATTCGTAAAAATCAATATTTTCGTTACTTTTGAAACTATCTTTAATTATAATTTGTGAAGATTTGTCGTTTACTGAAAAACCTACAAAACTATAATTATAATAATACAAATCATAATCTGTATAAATTTGATTAGATTGCTTATAGTCTAAAACTAACCTCAAATTATTATCTTTCATCTCAATACTAATAATATTATTTATGTGCTCCTGAAATAGACTAAGGCAATTAAAAACATTTTTTGTATTATTTTTTGAACTTATATAAAATGAATATGAAAAAAATAGTATTAAAAAAAGTGAAACTGAAATAATGTAATAAAAATATTTTTTATTTTTTTTAGAAAATTGATTTTTAGGCGTTTTTTTTAGTTCACTAAGAATCTTAGGATTTTTGACTATTGAATTTAGATTACTTTGTATTCCTGGATTACCTAATAAATTCATTATACATCTAATCCCTTGAATGTTATTCCATTCTCAACAAATGGCATGTATTTTAATAAATCTAAATCATCATATGTAGCAAATAAATTATTAAAACTCAATATTTTAATATTCTTAAAATTCATATCAATTATTCTATCTAAATCATTCCTAGCTTTTTTCGTTTGATATACATAAATATTAGAAAATCTATGGAAACTAGATTTATTAATTAATATTTCGTTTACACAATTAACTAACAATTCTTCATAAATCTTATTTCCAATAAAAAAACTTTGTTCGTATTTATTGTTTTTTTTATGCAATTCTGCATAGGCTTTAATTTTATTTAAATCATATAAAACTATTTTATGTTTATTTCCTTTGCATATTTTCCAAATAATATATTCATTTTTAATTTGATTAAAATATATTTGCTTAGCACCAATTGCTGCTGAAAAAATATCTACAGATAAATATCTCAAATCATAACCTAATTTTTTTGAAGCATTTAAAATATTATTTTTTACTTTTTTTGATAAATATAAACTCATGTAATTGTACGATTCATCTGAAAATATAGGAAAATAATAATTTAAGTGATCTTTACAAAACTGATTACCAAGAATATTATTTTCATACCAGTTAATAATTTCTTTATTTCTTGTTTCAGACTTTAAAACTTCTATTTTGGATATTAAAAATTGATCACTATTTAAAACTATTGATAAAGATTTTGATTTTGACTTTGACTTAAACGATTCAAATAAATTAAATAAATCATTTTCATCCTTGAAATTTAAATTAAAATTTAGATATTCAGAATTAATGATTCTTGGACCTTTTTCAGTAGAAATCCACTCAATACAAAAAAAACCCCTTGATGTTTGAGATATTGAAAGCAAGAAAAAGTCCTATTTTTCTGCCCAGCTTTTAACTCCTCCTAAAATATATTCTTCATTTCCAGGATTAAACCTGAAAATACCATATCTTAATTCCCTATCTTTTTTAGATACTGGAGAAGTTATTTTAAAAATTTGATCATTATCTTTATTATTTTCAATTTCCAAAATAAATTTTTTATTTTTATTTGAATCTGATATTGGGCAATAAATTAAATCATTACTTAAATGGAAACGTCTTCTAAGATAATTAGATTGTTTTTCAACCCTATCAATACTTTCAGAATTAATAATTTCTTCAAATTTTTCATCATTTTTATATCTATTAAATAATCTTGAGTTAATTAGTATTGTATCGAGTAAATTTGTTTCATTATTTAGCATTGAAATGGTATAAATAGTATCAGTTACTTCATATTTCAATGTTTCAATTGAACTAAATGTAGTATCTACAGCAATATGAAAGTCAGGGTCAACATTTACATTATAAACCTTATCATTAAGAAATATTTTTTGTTTACCTGTGAAAAGACTATCAGCTATTAAAGAATCTGTTGCAGCTTCAACTAAAGAAAATAATTCATTTGTATCAATGGTATATTCTCCCATTAATTCAAAATAAAAATCTTCAGCTCTAGAAATAATATTCATTCTATCTCTTCTAATTTTCTTAAAACTATCTTCTTCCTCCCATATGATTTGAGGAATAAATATCATCAGAGCCATTACAAAAATAGAAATAAAAATAGCCCAATCCAATATACCAACTTTATTATTTTTTAATTTCTGATTCACTTTAAAAATTACTCCTTTTTAAATTTTATTCATTATTAATTTTTTTAAATTCAGTCTCACTATCTAAATTTAATCTTAAATCCTCTAAAATACTCTTAGTTTTATTATTTATTTTACTTGGAATAATAATATTCATTCTTACATACTGGTCACCTGATCTATGCCTATTTAATTCATTTATACCTTTATTTTTTAATCTCAAAAGCTGGCCATTACTAATTCCACCAGGAACTTTCATCTTTACAAATCCACTTAATGTAGGAACTTTAATATCAGTACCCAAAACTGCATCAACATAACTTAAGAAACAATCAATATATATATCATTACTTGATCTTGTAAATAAATCATGATTTTTTTCTTTAAAATAAACAATAAGATTGCCATTGTGATTTCCAGTAATACTTTTATCTCCTTCACCTTCTAAAGTCATAAAATTACCTTCACCAACACCAACAGGGACATTTATTTTAATCTCAGCTGTCTTTTGAATTCTTCCACCACTATAACCAAACCCTGAACAAGAAGAACATGGCTGAACATTAACAACTTGACCTAAAAAAGATTTTTGGACGTACCTAACTTCTCCTGAACCATTGCACTTAGAACATTTAACAGGTTGCTCACTTGACTTTTCCCATCGTTTAATTTTAATTGTTTTAGTGGTTCCTTCAAAAATTTCTTCTAAACTTAAAGTTATTGTTATTTTAAGGTCATTTCCTCTTGATGAATTCCTTTGTCTTGAACCTCTATTACCGAAAATATCTCCACCACCAAAAATGTCACTAAAAGATCCACCTCCACCAAAAACACTATTAAAAATATCTTCAACATTTATACCACCTGAAAAACCTTGACCTTGAGAACCAAACTGTTGATATTGCTGATGGCCCATTTGATCGTATCTATTTTTTTTCTCTTGATCACTCAATACAGAATATGCTTCTGCAGCTTCTTTAAACTTTTCTTCAGATGCTTTATCACCAGGATTTTTATCAGGATGATATTTCATTGCAACTTTCCTGTAAGCTTTTTTTATATCATTATCATTAGCATTTTTATCAACATTTAATATATCATAATAATCTCTCATAAAACTATTCACTTACAATAACTTTTGCATGCCTTAAAACTTTATCTTTATACATGTACCCTTTTTCATACTCTTCAATTACAATATTAGAATCTTTTTTTGTTTTTTTCATCATGATTGCTTCATGAAAATCAGGATTAAAACTTTCATTTAAAGAATTATAGGTTGAAATTTCTTTTGATTCTAATAAGTTCAAAATTTTTGATTTAATCATACTAAAACCATCAAAAATAGATTTATTTTTTATTACATCTTTTAAATTTAATGTTCTATCGATATCATCTAAAATCGGTAAAACAGATTTGAAAAAATCAAAACCTTCATACTTTATAAGTTTTTCAATTTCGTTAATTTTTCTTTTTTTATAATTATCAAATTCAGCTAGTAATCTCATATGCTTATCTTCAGCAGCTTTAATTTGTTTTTTTAAATCTGAAATATTTTGCTTTGATTTTATTTTTTTTGAAATACTTTTTTTCTTTGAGATTTTCTTTGTTTTTGAAGATTTTACACTCATCATTAATCCTATAATTTATTTATAAATTTTATTTATTGACCTTGTACTACTTATCAATCCTAAAAAAATTCCAAAAAAGATGTTAAAGAATAATATGAAATTATAATTAGCAGAATTGAAATCATAATATGGAAGAATTATATATAATGAAATATTATCTAAAAGAATTAACGCTACTAATGATACTAGTGAACCAAGTAAACCAACCAAAACTCCATTTATTATGTAAGGAAATTTAATAAACAAGTCATTAGCTCCTAAAAGTTTTAAAATATTTATTTCGTTTTTTTTTGAATGAACAACTAGTAAAATTGTATTAGATACAAAGAAATATGATACTACTATAATAAATAAACCGATTAAAAATGAAAAGCTCAATAAATTTCTTATTGTTCGATCAAATTGTACAATAGCTTCCTCAGGAAAAATAGCATCATCAACTCCATCTAAATATTTTATTTCTTTACTAATTTTTGACATTAAATCATATGTCCTGAAATTATCTGAAATTCCAAAAATACCACCCATTGGCAATGGGTTTAGTCCTATTATATTTTTCACGTCTTCATTGAATTCATTTTTAAATATATCTGCAGCAGTATCTTTATCAATAAAAACACCATCTTCAATACCATCAATGAATAAAATCTTATTAAAAATTTGTAATGAGCTATCTAAAGATAATTTATCATTAAAAAAGACCTCTATTTTATATTCATTTTTAAAATCTGATGTAAAAGACTCTAAGTTTACATATAAATAGTATGATACAGAAAGCACTAGCAAACTAATTCCGATTGTTATAGCAGAAATTAAAGATGGGATCAGCGAACGATATAAAATTTTAAAACCTTCAAATATTAAATATTTTAATTTATTTATAAGCATTAAACCATTCTTCCTTTGCTAAGTTCAATAAATTTTTTATTTCTAGGTTTAATCAAAGGAAAATTATGAGTTGACATTAAAACGGTAGAACCATTTGCAGTAAAATTTTCAAGTAAATCTAAAATTTCATCAGAAATATTTGGATCCAAATTACCTGTTGGTTCATCAGCTAAAATTATTTTAGGATTATTTACTAATGCTCTAGCTATAGCAATACGTTGCTGTTCCCCTCCACTAAGCTCAAGCGGATATGAAAATTCGTATCCAGACATATTCACTTTATTCAATGCATCTCTAACCATATGCTTAATATTTTTACTAGATATTCCTGCTATTCTTAAAGGTAATGCAACATTATCATATACATTCCTATCATTTAATAATTTAAAATCTTGAAAAATCATTCCAATTTCATTTCTAGTACTCGAAATAGATAAATTACTGCTTGATAAAGATATATCTTCATTGTTCAAAAATATTTTACCTGAATCTACTTGTAAATCTTTATAAATAGTTTTTAAAATTGTTGATTTACCAGCCCCAGTTGGACCCATAATAAAAACTAGCTCACCAGGTTCAACCTCAAAAGAAATGTTGAAAATTCCTATATTTTTTTTATATGTTGCTGTTACGTTATCAAATTTAATCATGAAAAATGTGCCTAGTTGACATTATAAAAATTTAAATATATAAAAACAAAATATATACTAATAAATAATAAACTGAAAATTTTACTTATTTTTTTAAAAAATAGTATTATTAAAAATACTAATAACGTTAATAAAATCATGAAATTATTAAAAATTAAAATAGAATTATAGCTAAAATATATTTCTTTTATAATACTTGATATACCAATAGCAAAAACAATATTCGCAATATTTGAACCAATAATATTTCCTATAGAAATATCAATTTGTTTTTTAAGTATAGAATTAATTGAAACTACAAGTTCTGGCAGTGACGTCCCTAAAGCAACTATTGTTAAACCAACTACCAAGTTACTTATACCTAAGTTATATGATATTCCAATAGCACCATCAATAAAAAGATCTGAACCGAAATAAATCAAAATTGAGCTATAAACTATCTTTAAGATTGGATAATCTGATACAAAATGGTCAATTTCATTTAATTCTTGATTATCTGTATAAATAATTGATAATAAAATATAAATCACAAACAATGAAATTAAAAATAAACCAAAATAAATTGATATGTCCCCACTTTTTAAAGAAAGATAAAATAGAAAAGTCAATAACATTAAAAAACAAACATGAAAAATTAATTTATTATTTTTTTCTAAATAAATACTCCTAAATAAAAGTAAAGCGCCTAAAACTAAACTAATGTTTGCAATATTAGAGCCAATAATATTTCCTATAACAATATTTGAATTATCATTTATATTTGCAACAATACTCACGACTATCTCTGGCAAACTTGTTCCAAGTGCAACGATTGTGCTCCCAATAAATATTTTTGATAAATTAAATCTTACAGCTAAAACAATTGAATTATTAATTAATAAATCTGAACCATAAAAGAGTAAACAGCATCCAATTAAAAATATTAGATATGGGTTTAAAAATAATGAATCAAGCATATAAATTATTCTCTTTAATATACTTTATAATTTTTGAATTTAACATTGAAGTAATATTTCCAAAAGATTTATTTTTTAAATTTTTTCTAATAATACTAGAAGATACCATAATTTTAAAATCTTCAACAAATTCAATATTATTAAATAAAGTCTTATCTATAAATTTATTTTTCGATAACTTCCTATTAAAACATATAATCCTGACATTACTTAAAATAAAATCTATATTTTTCCATTTTTTTAAATTTAATAATTGATCATATCCAATTATCATTGTTAAATCAAAATTTTCATATTTTTTCTTTAAATGTTTGATAGTTAAATAAGTGTAATTTTCAGATAAAGATTCAAATTCAAAATTACTAATTTCAATTTTTTTATTATAGAATAGAATATTCAACATTTTTTTTCTATGTTTTTCTGAAGCAAATGGAACAATTTTTTTGTGAGGAGACTTCCTATTTGGAACTAAAACAATTTTATCACATTTATTTAAGCAATAATCAACAATTAATTTATGACCATTGTGAGGGGGGTCAAAAGTTCCACCGTAAAAAAATATTTTCATTTTAAATATGCTAAATAATAAGATTCATTTTGGTCAGATTTTAAAGAGCCAATCAAATTATTTGTTTCTTCAAAACTAGTACTATCAAGAAAATTATTTTTATATTCACTAATATAATCTTTAGCTTTTCCAATATCTTCTAGACAATAAATTATAGCAATATTTGTTAAAGCATCATCGACAAATTCAGTGTCGTAATATTCGTTTACAATATTGTCAAAATAGATTAATGCTGCATCAATTTCTTCTATTTTTACATAGAGTTTAGCTGTATAAAAATCTTTTTTAGCTAATTTTGTTCTCAACTCTAATATCATTACTTCTAAATCAGAAGAATACTCATTCATTGATTTTTTTTCTATAAAATATTGCAACTTTTCAATTGCAATATAAGTATCTGATTGATCTTTATTATATTCTAAAGAAATATTAAAATAACATTTACAAAGCATAAATTGTGATTTCTTCACAAGTTCATCAACAGTATCATTTCTTGTTAAATATTTATTATATTCAATAATTGATTGATTAAAATCATTCAAATAAAAATAACATTCAGCAATATAGAATTGTGATAGAGCAGAAAATTCAGATAAAGGATCATTAAATAAAATATAATTTAATTCATCAATAGCCCTGCTATATTTTTTATTTTCAATTAAACTTTTAACAAAATCTATTTTACTATTACTAGTATCATCTGAAACAATATATGAACTACAATTTGTTAAAAATAAAAAAAGTATAATTAAATAAGTATTTTTTACCATTGAATTGAAAACTCTAATCCATTTAAATTAATATTATCATCATAAATAGGCTTTGTCATGTAATTAAAATCTGAATTATCACCTGCTAAATTTACAATAAATGCATCAAGCATGCTAACAGCATGATTAATAAAAATAAAAGTTAAAGCATTTTCTGCTATATCATAATTTTTATTTGCCTTATCTCTTAATTCATATTGATAATATCTTTTATTATCTGTGTATGCATTTTCTGTGTTATTAGTTAAAAGGATATAACTACAACTACCGTATTCATTTATTGTCTCTTGATTACATTCACCATCTCTAGTATCATCCCATCCAGCAAAAAATAAATCGTATTTACTTATTCCTTCATAAAAATCATGATCTTTATTCACTTCTGCATCATTAAATTCATTAGTTAAACATTCTTGATTATTTAAAATAGCTTCACTGCATACAGAAGAATATACATTTTCAAACCAATCATCACCATTGGAATTATTAGTTCTTCTTAAAAAACCATCTAAATAAAACTCTATGTGATGAGAGTCATTCCAAGGATAGAAAAAATTATTATAAGGATCAAGCATAACTGAATTAACTGGATTTGTCTCATCAGCATAAATGCTTATATCTCTTATCCATTTATCAAAATGCCAATGATTATTTGCAAAGTTCTTATATTCAAGAACATAATCATCTCCTCTATCTAAATATTTTTGACGTTTTGAAATATTAATTAATTCTATTGCTAAATAGGCAATACCTCTTTTATAATTCTTATTGTATATCTGACCTGCTCCAGGTAAAACAGCTGATAGAGCTAATGCAATAAAAGCATTATTGCGTGATTCAAAACTTGAACTTTTTGGTAAATTTTCATTTTTAAATGTATTATCAAATGAATGCGACTGCAAAAATGAAATGATAAATAAATATATTAATACTTTCAAAATAACCTTTAATTAAAATCAAATAGAATCTTTAAATATTGTTTACCTTTACTTTCCCAAGGATCAGATAAAGGAATATGATATTCATAGGTTAAAGCTGTTGGGTAAGAATAAAAAGAATAACCCAATAACTTGATTTCAACTCCTAAAGAATATTTATATGCTTTATAACGCTCTTTTAAATCTAAAATATTTTTTCCACTTTGTGTAAAGTTATTATCATCATATTTTGCATAAATATCTGGATATAGGTAATGCTCTATTGATTCAGGTATTAAATTAGAATTATCTAAAGCATCCATGGATTGAGATAAATCTAAATATTCTTGAATACTAGAATAATTATTACCATTTATCTCTAATTCAATATTTTGAAAATCATTTAAAATATCATTAGACATTTCATCTGTATCATAGCCTATGTTACCAACAATTATTTTACCATCAAACGATTTACCTATTTGATGCTTAATACCTAATGCTACGCTATTTAAATACATATGCGCCACCTTAATTGCTTTTTGATTAAACACAGGTATGTTCAATTTATTTGTAAAAATAATTTGTCTAGGTCCTTGTAAGGTAGGTTCATAAAAGGTATATCCTTGTAGACCTTCAAGCCCTCCACCAAAAAAGTATAAAAAATCATCTACTTTATAATTTGATAAATGAAAATATTTAAAATTATTAGTAAAAGATATATTATAATTAGAATTTACTAACCAATTGTTTGATAATTCTAATTTATATCTAAATGTATTATGAGATGTTAGAGATTCAATAAATCCACCGTAGTCTTGATTAACTTTAAATTCTTCGAAAATAGAATTTAATTCGTATGATATAGATGTCTTAATATTGAATCCATTTTTAGGAATCATATTGTATAAATAATGAGGCTTTCTACCATCATAGTTATATTCTAAGCTAAAAACATGAGCTCTAAAATAATCATAGGCTCCTTTTCCATAAATTGAATTAGTATTGGGTCCATTAAAATTATACTCTTGGATTTGGGTTGCACTATAAAACTGTCTATATTTTGAATAGGTATACTTTAACCAGAACTTATGATTTTTAATAATAAATCTATTGCCAATGTCAGCTGAAAAAAGTTGATACTTATAATCAACATTCCAATTTATACTTGGTATTACTTCTCCAATGCTATTTATGTATGCATGTGATCGTTCTTTATTTCTTGTGATCCAATAAAAATTAAAAAAATAACTACTTTTGTACTGATTATTATCAAATAAAAGGAATAAATCTATATCTTTATTAGAGTTAAAACTAATACCACTTAGAATTGAACTTTTATTTAAAAAATCATTATCAAACAAATATAAACCAGGTTTAAATGTATTATAATCATAAGTTATTCTTGGCATAATAAATGGGCCTGAATTTGCTGATTCATAATTTTTTAAACTTAATTCATTTTCATTAATTTGTCTTGAAGAAACTGAGATTTTATCGGACTTAGGATTTATATAATAATTACTTTTTTCTTCAAAACTATTAAAGTCAGATCTATTTTCATTTAAATTACTATACCCAATTTTATTTTCGTAAAAATTTATTTCATCTAATATTGCTATTTGATACTTACCTTTTTGATAAAGACTAAAGACTACTCTTCCATCATTTGATATATCAGGCATAAATGCACCTCCTGAAACATTTGATAAATAATTTTTTTTATCATTTAACAAAACAAGATTAAATATTCCATATTTATCATCTGAATAAATCAATTGATTATTGTTCAAAGTAGGATCTCTACTGTCCCATTCATTAGAAATATAATTATTTATTTCTTTTGTTTTTTTATCTAGCGAAAATAGTTTCCTTCCATGATTTACAACAGCATCGAAAATAATCAAACTATCATTACTAGATATAGAGAAAATCTGTGTCCCATCATCAAGATTTGTAATCTGCTCATAATTTGAATAATCATCTTTACTTACAAATATATTTGAAGTTCCATCATAAGTATTTATAGCATAAATTTGATTATTTTTTTTATCAAAATGTGGAGCAAATAATCTCAAGCCATTTGTTAATCTATTTTGTTTTTTTTCAATGAAATCATAAGAATATAAATCAAAAAACTTTGAACCATTAATATTTGGTTTGCTAATTTTAGAATAAACAATTAAAGAATCATTAATCCAAGATGGTGAAGTTTTAACTCCAGAAGCAATTTTCTTTGAAACTGAATCTTCTAAACTGTAAATATATAAGTCAGTCTGTGTAAAATAATCATTTTCTTTGTTTGATAAATATGCAATTTTTAAACCATTTTTTGAAAAGGTAGGATGGATATTGGTTGTTCCATTATTTTCAATAATAAAGTAATTTTCTATATCTTCGATATTTTTTAACTGTTCTTGATATATTTTACTAAGCTCTATTTTCCAATCACTGTAAATTTCATAACCTGATATACCAATAGAATTTTTTAATGCTTTATTTATTGATAAAACAAATGGTTTTGATAGTTCATCTGTAATTTTTTTTAATGACTCTTCTCCATATTTTTTTACAATAAATTTTGTTAATGAAAAACCTTGATTATATGTTGACTCATTTCCAATACCTTTTTTACCAAAAATATTCATTTGGTCAAATGATAAAAGATTATTATTAATTACTCTATCTCTCAATATCATATCCCTTATAGAATCCCAATAATCATAATTTGCTCCATCAAACATATATTGAGCAGTTCCTTCAGCAAACCATGGAGGTACTGTTGTGCCTGGAATAGGATAACTTACTATTTGATTTGGATATCCGTATAAAACATCTTCTCTTTTTTCATTCTCATATGATAAAACTTGTAAATAGGTACCTGGTATATTACGTGAATATTTCATTGATGCACCAAGCTGAACAATATGAGTAAACTCATGCGTTATAACATCTTGTAACCATCTATGAGATCCTCTTAAATCGTAATCTAAAGGTTTTGCCCAAATTATAATTTTATTATCATAAAAATATGCCGCACCATTAGAATAATCATCAACGTCTTGTATAACAATGTAAGTTTTGCTTTCTGGATAGAAATCATAAAGATTGGTTATTTTATCATAAATTTTTTCAACAATATCTACTGCTTCCACTGCACTTCTTTTTGTTTCATCGTGAAAACAAATAATAAAATGATCAGTTTCAAGTTCTTGCCAATTTAACTGCGGATGATTATACCAATTTATTTGAGGAAGTAAATTAAAAGAAAAAAGAATTATATATATAAAATACTTAATCATCTTAAAACAACAATCTTAATTAATTTAGACTCATCAAAATCAGATTTAAATTCTGCAAAATATAATCCGGAATTCATTTTTGATGCATCCCACAAAATTTCATTAAACTCATTTTGAATTAAACTACCAAGGCTTAAACTTTCAACTAAAATACCAGCTGCATCAAAAATTTTTATATTAACCTTATTTGAATTATGTACAAAGAATCTGAACTTAGTTAATCCGTTTATTATTGGATTTGGATAATTATATACTTTCGATAAATCTACTCCAATTAATTGTGGTGATAAGCTCTGTCGATTAATAGGTCCAGAAACTATTGAATTATTTAAAGTATTTGAATTAGTATTATACCAAAAAGAACTATTAGAATTATAATTATCAAAAATAAATATTTTATTCCCATTAATTAAAGCTGCTTTGTTAATATTCCCCCAGTTTGGAATAATACTTAAATCTTGGCTTTGATTGTAATCAGGAATGTTTAAAAGTATATTACCATTATTATCTATTACAGATATTGATTGACCATTTCTACATATAATTTCTGGTTTATTATCATTATTTAAAATATCTACAATTAATGGAATATCTTTAAAATTACCATTAATTGGAAAACCAGAGCAAGATGACTCATTTGAGTTCAAACAATGTAAGCTATTATTTTTAATTAATAATTTCTCATCATATCCATCCTGATCTATATCTCCAAGTGATAGAGCATCTTCAACTTCTTCAAGTTGCTCTAAACTATTAAAAAAGCCATAAGGATTAGATATACTGTTTAATAATTCCTCATTGTATATTGAAAAAGTTGAATTTTCAACAAGGTATAAATTTTGATTTAAATCAACTAAAATTCTTGAATCTGCATTAACAAAACTTAAATCACCAAAATATAAATCATCTTGATATAATTCAACAATATCTTCATCAAAACATAACCTATAAATAATATTTGATTTATTATAAAAAATACATCCATCACTATTACCAATTACTAAAATATCACTATCTATATAATTAACATCGAAAAATTGGTTATAATTATTTCTTACCTCAACGGTCATGCTTGGACTAATATTATCTTTAATTTCAAAAGAAATGTAAGAATCGTTATTATTTTTAGTATTTGAATTTGGTATGCTTTCACTATTAAATAATATAGGATTATTTAGATAATTTTGATTTTCATAGCCTTCATAATTAATATATTGATAAAAATCATTTGATGAATACCAAAAATCTCCTTTGCTTCCCTTTGAAAAATCGGTAAATAAATAATAATTAGGGTTACCTATATGATTTATTCCATCACCTTCTTCTATGGAAATAGATTTATTCATCAAATCATTATTGATACCGGTTATGTATTGATTTTGTTCTGGTTCATCAATATGCCAAATCAATATACCTGAGCCAGGAAGACCATAATCATAATTTTTAACGCTGGTAATTACATTATAAGTAGGATTAATTTCAAAAATATCATACCCATTAGTAGAATTAAAATAATTTAAAATATCAAAAAAATTTAAAAACTCATCATTTTCTTCAACATAATTATCATCAAATTCATTTTCATAGTTAATAATATCTTCTATTGACATGTTAGAATATTCACCAGGAATATCTAATCTATTATTTCTATTTTCTAAAAGGAAATACTCGTTTTCAGAAATTGGAAACTTATATATAAAATCAGCTTCATCACTAACATTCATTATATCTATTTCTAAAAATTGATTCTGAGAAAGATTTTCGTTATTTTCAATTACATCAATCCATCCTAAAACATTTTCAGACTTATTTGATCTTGTCCAAGGGTTAGGTCTGGGGGGAATTATACCATTCATATTTGACCAACCAACATCCATTAATCCAAATTTTCCAATTCTAGTATCTCCTGTTTCTGTATTTGACATAAGTGGAAAACCAAAGTGAAACCCTAATAAATGAGCAAACAAACCCGTCATTCCAATTTGAATATCACAATATAAATTAGATAAATCACTTTGTTCAATAAAACTCAAAGGGAAGATATCCTCAATAACATCATAGAAAATCCAATTCAATGTTTCTGGTAAAACTAAACCCGATTTAATATTATTATCATTAAGCCAAGATAATGAAGATACTTCTCCTAACATTTCATCATCAATATAAGCACTTCTTACATCATAGATTGTAGGATCAAAATCCTGCGATGCCTCTTGTCCTAATCCTGCATGGAAAACGACAAATAAGATGTCATTTAAATTGATATTATTATTAATCGCAAATTCTTCAATATCATTTGATGCAAGCTCAAGCGAATCTGAAAATAATAAACCAATTTTTTGATCAGAAGTTGAATAAAATGCCATTGGTTGATTTAACTGGTATTGATTTTGGATTACATGTATTTCAAAAGATATAAAATTATTTGTTATTGATTCATAATAATTTTTAACACTTTCCATCTGCAAACTAAAATATTCATGATTATGCGGTGGTAAGTCAATTACTAGTTTAGAATTTTTATCACATCTTTTTATATTCGGATAATCTATAAAATTTAAATTTTCAGTTGTTAAAAACTTACCATTACCTGAAGTTTCTGGATTAGTATCTTCTTCAAATTCGACCATTATTCCTACTAGATGAGTAAAATTTGAACTTCTTGGGTTTAAGTTAATTTTTGAATTATTAACTTTTAAATCAATATTTTTTGAAAAACAAAAATGGATTATTAATAAAAAATAGAAAAAAAATCTATTCAATCTTTACAATCCCATAGATAATGAGAAAAACATAGTATTTTCTCTTGGATGACCTTTATCACCTGCGGTGTATCCAAAGTCAAACCCATAATTATTAAAATTTAAACCTGCACCAAATGTTGGGTTCTTAATATCTCCTTGTAAATCATATATAAAACCGAGTCTCATAACAAAATTTTGAGTATATTCCCATTCAAGACCAAAATTATATATCATCTCTTCTAATTCATCTTTAAACTCACGTTGGTCGCCTGTTCCCTTTTCAAAATTACCATGTGCATTATAAATACCATATTCTGAATCAGTAAAATTATATTGACCATTATCATTTACTTCAACATCAAAATGTGCTTCTCCATATTGTGGTGACTCTATAACACCATTTAATTCTTGATTATCACAAATATAATTTTGATCAAAATCACATTCTGGATCAAAAATATCAAAATCACCTAGTCCATCTTGCGGCATATCTATATATGACAATTCATCAAAGTTTTCATTTACATTCATTATCCAAGTTGGATCATTAAATGAACCTAAATTAGTTGGTTCCATATATGATTCTCCACTTGAATCATAACACAGAGAATAACCATGCCAATCAATGTTTACACCTTCTGAATAAACACTTCCACCATATGGCTCATAAACTTCATTACAAAAGCCGTTATAATTTGGAACATATATAATTTGGTCATCCATTTTGCTTATTTTGCCCGATAGTGCTGAAGGATTATTTTTAACAAACCAATCCAAAGATGTTAAATATTGACCATCTATTGCAGACAAATTATTATTTTCAATATCATCAAATAAAATACCATCACTCCAAAAATCTGCATACTCACCTAATGCATTATCTAAACTTGATAACGTTGCATATAAATTCTCATTATTTATATAGTCAAAATTTGCAATTTCATAATAACCGCCAATTCGATTATCTCTAGAAGTTCCAAACGAAGAGACAATATCTTTATCAATAGTTGATTGACCACATGGGTCTTCACAAAGATCATAATCCCCACCATAATACCAATCATCTAACCAGGCTGTCAGAACACCTTTATACCATGGATCAATATGCGACTCTTCTTTACTACCACTAATTACACCATCTCCATTCCAATCCATTGCTGGATAAGATGCCACAAGTAACTTATTAGCATCAAATAATAAATTTATTTTATTTATTCCATCATCATATATTTGTGTATAAATACCAAATTTCATATTTGTTGGTGCTGGATCTGCTTGCTGACTATCAATAAAATCAATAGGAGGACCTATGTTTTGAATTGAAAAACCAAACTGATGATTCATTTTTTTACCAAATTTCTGCAAATATCCAATATCAAATGCAAAATCTGTTGAATATGGATCTCCTGTTTCGCCTTGAACCACATCGTCAGCTAATTTTTGATAAAAAACTTTAAAATTCATGCCTACAGATTTATCTTCAGAAATTTGGGTACCATAACTTAAATTAAAAGCCATCATATAACTTTTGAACAAATTAGTAGCATTCCCCTGAGCATCCATGCCTTGTTGCTCTCCTAAATTTAGATAAATCAAATGGCCACCAAATGTTCCTAAACCAGGAACTGATTGTCTATAAGCTAAAAAATCATAAAAAATATCATCTGCTAAATTTGGAAGCCAATTGACATGCTGCATAACAACTTCCCTGCCTCTTAAAAATCCTAAGCCAGCTGGATTATAATAAGAAGCATATGCATCATCTACTTTCGCAACCTGAGCTTCTCCAGCACCTGCAGCTGAAGATCCTGGATTAATTAACAAAAAAACTGCACCTGCTTCACCGACAGCAAAAGCCTTTGTAAAAAGTGATATTATTAATAAAAATTTTATTTTATTCTTCATTTTATCTCCTATTCATATTTAAAAAAAAACCGGGCTATACTAAACCCGGTCAAGATTATAGTACTGCCAATATGTTATCTATTAAAAAAAAATTCAAATCTAGTAACCTATTAACAATAAACTATAAACATACTCCTTTTTAAATACTTTTCTAATTTATACAAATCTAACTATATATACAAACTCTATTATTTATAATGATCAAGTGATTAAATGTTCCTATTTCTTTTTTGCTTCGAACCAGGCCCTTAAATACTTTGTTGGATTTTCTTTAACATCTTCCAATAATAATCGTGCATCTAAAACTAGACCATTAACATTTTTGTACAACTCATCATCATTTAACATTAACGATAAAGTACCATCTCCATTGTTAAGATTTTTTACAATAACATTTATATCCAATAATATATCATCAATTTCTGATGAAACTGAGGGCATTTTTTCCATAAATAAATTAAAATTATCAATAGAACTAATTAGTTTATTTTTTTCATCATATAATAAACTATTAAGGTTTTCTGAAATTTGTTCAATATTTGAAATAAAATTACTTAGATTATTTTTATCATTATCTGAAATCATATTTTTATTATTTGATATAAACTCTTCTAATTGTTTAGTTGCAGATTCAATATTCGAAATAGTATTAACTATTTGATTTTTTTGCTCATTACCAAAAGTTTGATTTAATCTACTTGCTACATCTCCAATGTCTTTAGTAAGTGAAGCAACCTCTGCATTCTTACCAGCTATAGTTTCATTATCTAAAATAAATTTATCAATATCTTTTCCTGGATATATTGAAATGAATTTACTTCCCATTATATCAGTTTGAGTGATTTCTATTTTTGAATCAATAGGAATTTTAAATGCAAAATTATTATCAATAGTTAATTCTACTGCTATTTTTTCTCCAATAATTTTTGTTCCAGTAACTCTACCAATTCTCTTTCCTAACATTCTAACATCATCACTTATATCAAGGCCTTGCAAGTCATTAAAAACAACATTAAAAGAGAAGTTTGACTTCTGAAAAGACTCATCTTGTAAAAATTTTATTCCATAGAAGAAAACTAATACTGACAGAAAAACAACTATTCCAATTATACTTAATTTATTATATTTCATAATGTCACTCTTTACCTAATATAAATGATTTTATATATTTATCTTTAGAAGAATTTAATTCTTTAGGTGTACCATCAAAAACAATTTTACTTTTATTTAACATAATTACTCTAGAGGCAAATTCATTTACAATTTTTAATTCGTGAGTTACAACTATAGAAGTTATTTTTTTATTTTGTTTTATTGAATTCATTAAACTAATTATTTTACCTGTATTGATTGGATCTAAACCTGTGGTTGGTTCATCATAAAGAATATATTTAGGTTTAATAGAAATAGCTCTAGAAATCCCAACTCTTTTTTTCATTCCTCCTGATAAATCACTTGGAAATAAATGTTCTATATTTGACAAATTAACTTCATTTAATGATTCTGTGACTCGCTTATTTTTTTCAAGCATATTTAGTTTAGTATTATTATCAAGAGATATCAAAATATTATCTTTTATTGATAATGAATCAAATAAAGCACCAAATTGAAAAACCATTGACATATTTTTTCTAACTGACTGAAGATTACTAAATGAAAGCTTATTAATTATTTTTCCATCAACAACTACATCTCCATTATCAGGTATAATTAAACCATTAAAATGTTTTAGTAAAACACTTTTTCCTTCACCACTTTGTCCGATTATTACAACAGACTCTCCAGATTTAATTTTAAATGATATATTATTTAATATATTTTTAGATGAAAATGATTTTGAAATATTTTTAAATTCTATCATAGTAATAATGCAGCTAATATATAATCTAATAACATTATTGCTACACAAGAAACTACAACACTAGATGTTGTAGATTTACCTACTCCAGCAGCACCACCTTTAGTATAGTATCCATAAAAACAAGAAATAGAAGTAATAGCTATCCCAAAAGATAAACCTTTAATAATACCATACCATGCATCCCATGGTTTAAACCAAGTCTTAAAACCTTTCATGAATTGATAAGTATCAATATCTAATGAAAAAGCTGCAGCAAAAACGCCTCCAGAAATGCCAAAAACATCTGCAATGATTATTAAAACAGGAAACATAATAATTCCGGCAAAAACTCTAGGGAATACTAAATAAGCAATTGGATCAAGAGATATAGATTCTAAGGCATCAATTTGTTCTGTTACACGCATTGTTCCTAGTTCAGCTGCTATTGTCGCTCCAATTCTTCCAGCTAAAACTAGCGACGTAATAACTGGAGCAAGCTCTAACAACATTGTCTCACCTACTAAGCTTCCAATAATCCATTTGGGTGTTAATGTTGACTCCATCTGGTAAGATGCTTGAACTGATGAGACCATACCAGTAAAAAAACTTGTTATAATAACAATTGGAATTGAATTTGTTCCTATGATAATCATTTGATCGATTGAATTAGACAAATATACTGACCAAGAATTATATGATCTAAAAACATTTACTATTAACATAATAAATCTTCCAAATTCCTCAAAAATGGATAGTATCTTTTTAAATGGATATTTAATAAATGAATTCATACTATATAATAGTTTAAATATAAATTAGAACGAAAAGAAATCTTAAATAGAGGAATACAAAGAGAAAGAACTGCATAATTCTTTTACTGATGATTTTATCTTTTTGATATTTTGTTCATCATTGATATTTGATAAAATAGAATCAATAAAATTAGCAATTTTTTTCATCTCTTCAACACCCATACCTCTTGTTGTTACAGCTGGGGTTCCAATTCTAATTCCACTTGTTACTAATGGAGATTTCTCATCAAAAGGTACCATATTCTTATTTGCTGTTATCCCCGCTTCTTCAAGTTTTTTTTCTGCTAATTTTCCTGTGATATTCTTATTTGACAAATCAATTAAAACTAAATGAGTATCTGTCCCACCAGAAACTAAATCATATCCTTTTATTTTCATTTCTTCAGCTAAAAATTTAGAATTTTTAACAATATTTTCACAGTATGTTTTGAATGTTGGTTCTAGAGCTTCCTTAAACGCTATTGCTTTTCCAGCTATTGAATGCATTAGAGGACCACCTTGAATTCCAGGCATAACAGATTTATCAAGAAGTTCTGAAATCATTTTTATTCTTCCAGATTTTGGAGCAGTAATTCCCCATGTATTTTGGAAATCTTCACCTGCCATAATTATACCACCTCTTGGACCACGCAATGTTTTGTGTGTTGTTGATGTTGCAACATGACAAAACGGCCATGGAGAGGGGTGAACTCCAGAAGCAATTAAGCCAGAAGGGTGAGCAATATCAGCCATAAGATATGCACCTACTGTATCTGCTATTTCTCTAAATTTTTCAAATTCAACATATCTTGGATAGGCACTACCTCCACAAATTATTAGTTTAGGATTATGCTCTTTTGCAATTTTCAATACATTATCAAAATTTACTCTACCTGTATTTTTATCTAATCCATAAGATACAAAATTGTAAAATTGTCCAGAAAAATTAACCTTACTTCCATGGGTTAAATGACCACCATGTGCTAAGTCTAAACCTAAAACTTTATCCCCAGGATTCAGCATAGTTAAATAAACTGCCATATTTGCTTGTGAACCTGAATGAGGCTGCACATTTGCATATTTACAATCAAACAACTTTCTTAATCGATCTCTAGCAATATTTTCTACTTTATCAACTACCTCACATCCTCCATAATATCTTTGACCAGGATAACCTTCAGCATATTTATTTGTTAAAATACTACCCACAATATTTAGAACATTTTCACTGGTAAAGTTTTCAGATGCAATAAGCTCTAAAGTATTTTTTTCTCTACTTAACTCCAATTCTAAACATTCATATAATTCTAAATCATATTTTTTAATATTATTCATATTTATATCTCTATTAATTTAATTCTTTTCAAATGACGACCACCTTCAAATTTTGTTTTAAGCCAAGTTTCAACAATATTAATTATTTCTGTGTATTCTGTCATTCTTGCTCCTAAAGCAAGAATGTTTGCATCATTATGTTTCCTGCTCATTTCAGCATGAGCTTGTGAAGTACATAGCGCTGCTCTTGCCCCTTTGACTTTATTAGCTGCAATAGAAATACCTATACCGCTACCACAAATTACAATTCCCTTATCAACAGTATTATTTGAGACTAATAATCCTACTTTATGGCCATATGATGGATAGTCTACAGAATCTAGAGAGTTAGTACCTACATCCACTAGATTATATCCTTTTTCAACTAAATATAATTTTAATTTTTCTTTTTCATTAAATGCTGCATGATCACAACCTATAGCAATTTTTTCATTCATATAATTTACCTTTTTGAGCTAACTGTTCTACTTAACCACTTGTAACAATCAGAACCCTTTAAATTTGAACAATCATTACTAGATGGAGACAATTCATTAAATTTTTCAGCATTTAAAAACCAGTCACCTTTTGTTGTAACAAAATCCTCAAGCTGATCTTTATAAACTTTAGCATTTAGATACCCGCTCTCATACGAAGTATTATAATCTTCCCAGGCTAAATCATAAACTAACCTATCGCAAAAATCAATTTCATCATTAATATTATACTCAACTAATGCAACTAATAGCTCAGCTCTTTGAAAATAAGATTTTCCTGGAGATGTTTTTAATGCAATAGCTTTATTAACCCAGTTGTATCCTTTTTTAAACTCACCTATTGCAATACATACATCTGCTATATCTAAAAATGTATTAATATTTTTATTATCAATATCACCTAACTTTTCTAAATATTGTAAAGCCATTGATTCTTGGTAAGAATTTATGTATGCATTTGATATAACTTTTAATAATCTTTTATCATTTGAATTATAAACCAATAATTCTTTACAAACATCAATAGCTAAATCATTTTCGTTTTTTTCAATTAATCCTTCAGCATAATCCAGACCATACTGTAAATTACTTTTATCATTACTCCATCTTTCTTTATCAATCTCAACTTCATCTTTACCTAATTTACCATAGGCTATTTTTTTTTCTGATAAAGCTTTTTTATTTTCGGTATCTATCGATAACCAAACTTCTAAAATTCTAAGTTGTTCTTCATACATTTCATTTTTTTTATAAGTTTCATTCATACGCTCTAAAGCTCTAACATTCTTTGGATTAATTTCTAATAAACGTTCAATGTAATAAAGTTGTTCCTGCATATTATTTAATTTTCCTGCATTCCATGCAGCGTACTCTAAAAGGACTTCATCATTTGGATTTTTTTTAAGACCTTTACCAAATGCCCATGATGCACTATCAAGAAGACCTAATTCAACAAAAGATCTTCCTAAATATCTATACATTTTTTTATCGTTTTCTATTTCACAGCCACAATAGATAGCAGTTTTATACTGATCTACACAACCTCTATAATCTTTACCCTTCCAATTAGTAGATGCAAAACTTAAAAAAAGACTACAATCTGTCTCACCATCAAAATCCATATCACATTGTGGCTCAAAAACCTCTTCATAATCTTCATATGTAAAACTAAAATTAAATATTAAAAAATATAGTAAGAAATACTTATACATTTATTTTTTCCTTTCGTTAACAAACCATTTTTCACCACTTATTAAAGATAAAACAATTTGATAATAATCTTCATCATTATAAATATCATTTGAAAAACTCTTTTTACCAAATTTAAAAGATACATCTAAAAAGTTTTTAGTCTTAAAATAATTTATTCCATAACCTAAAGTAAAACCTTTATCTGATATACTGTACCCAGTTAAATCATATTTTTTATCAAAAAAACCAAATTTAAATATAGATTTATTGATTTCTGAGTTTGACTTTTTATAATCTACAAAATATGCTCCAAGATGATTTGATTTAATGTTATCAATATTATTATTCAAAATATTCAAAAAATCGTAAGCATTAAATGAATTGTAATAATGATTTTCAAATACTACACCTATATTATTATTTATCTCATATTTTAAACCAAAATCTCTTTCAAATAAATTGTTATTTACTAAATATTCTTCAGTATTCAGGCTTCCTAAAGTATCAAAAAATGGAGTAAAACTTATCTCTAATGGACTTGTATAACTATATGAAAAAACAAATTCATATTTTTTAAAATTATATCTTAACTCTAAATTATATTTTTGAGATGAGTATTCTTGATTATTTGAGAATGATTCAGTATTATTAAAATTGTATGATATATTTTCATTACTATCAAAACTGATATTATATAAGTTTAAAAGGTATTCATACTCACTTGTTCCAAACAGTTTGCTCCATCTTAATCCAATTGAAAAATTATCAGTTATCAATGAAGAATAAAGTAAATAAAACTCAGAAATACCACCTTTAAATGAGTAATCCGTATTATGTGCTAGTGGATTTCCTGTTGGTGAATTTTGACTAGGAATAAAAACATAATCTAATTCAGAAATTGAAATATTGGATCTCAATAATGGATTCATACCAAGGGAAAATGCTTTATTCATACCAACAGGAAAAGAAAATGATAACATCTTAAAATTATTTGAAACTAAATTATCATTAGATAATGAATAATTGTGGACATCTATAGACATAATTAAATTTGAAAATGGTGATTTCCAAAATGAAGAACTGGAAGAAAAATTAGCTCTATCTGAAAAGCCACTAAAAAACTTTGAATCACCCATTCCAATTGATGAAGCATCAAATCTATTAACATAACTACCAAATCCATTCAAAGACGAAGTAGATGTTTGAGAAAAGGAAAAAGACAATAATATTAAACAATAAATTAATTTCATTCGGAATAAAATATTTCTAACCTAGGATTATATCTTGTATCATTTTCATCATAAATAATTGATAAGTTATTAAAATTAAAATCTTCACTTGATAATGAAATCCTAATTCCATCATATACATAATCATTATTTATATATTTTTGTATTAAAGAACCTACATTAATTTTTATCGAATCCATAGATTCAGTAACCATTTGATTACTTATATAATCAAATACTTCATAATTGCTTTGGTCTTGATTTAAAAATTCAAATAAAATTTCAGATTCATTTTTCACATTATGATTTGAATTTTCAGTTTTATCAAAATATAAAATTAGATTTGAAAATTCATTTGAAATATTTGAATTCGAATGATTATTTATAAAACTATCTAAGGAATAATTATCACTTATAAAATCTAAAGAACTTTTAATTCCATATCCGTAGCATAAATTAATTTTTTCAGAACTATAGGTATTATTTTGATTACATTCATTATTTTCACAAAATTCGGGTAAATTATATAAAGTTGCATCAAGGATATATTTAGATCCATTTTCTACTATTTCAGTTGATTCAGGAAATAAATTATTATTATCATCATTAAATTCGTATGGGAAAATATATAGAGTCTGATTATCGACGACATCAATTTCAGTTGAGAAAGGTATATGCTTTAATTGAAATTGAAAAGCTTTAACCTCAAGCAAGGAATATACATTAACTTTAATTTTATATTTTTTATCAGCAATTCTTTCAATTGATGAAATCCATAGAGCCAATTGGTCATCTAATGAAAATGAGGGCTGACTAAATTCAATTAAGTTATTTGATTCAGGATTGTATTCACTAGATTCTATCGAAAGGCTGTACAAATTTGAACCAAGTGTTAAATTTGCTAAGTTAGCATAATAATTAGTTTCTTCAGTATTTTCAGTATGATCAAATCCATAATCATACCACTTTTCACCCTCGTCATAAGAAGACCAAACACTATCTTCATTTCCATCAGTCCAATCTAATAATCCATTATTCTCAGTTCCAGAAGGATTACTGGTACTATCATAATTATCATTATTAGGGTCAATGATATAATTATCATTATTTAAATCTAAATTAGCATTATCGCAACTTGAGTCGTCACAACAATTTTCAGACCCTATTTCTAAAATATCAATACATTGATCAAGACCATAATCATCAAAATTTTCTCTCAAACCATCATTAAAATAGTCGTATGTCAAATTATTTTGCTTGCCATTAGAATTAAATCCTTCTTCTTGATAAGAAAGTAATTGATCCAAACCATAATCAAAAAATGGTTCATATAAATCATAATCAATATCAAATTGATTATTTCCATTTAAATCTATGTAATCCCACTTTCTATTATTCTCTGTTCCAGTAGGGTTACTATCAACATTATAATTATCATCGTCAACATTCAAATTATAATTTTCATATAAGTCGGGGATTCCATCAATTCCATAATCTAAAAAATATTCATATGAATCAAATTCAATATTAAACTCTTGATTATTATCTAAATCTTCGTAATCCCATAAAAAATTACTTTCTGTTCCTTGAGGATTAAACTCTAGATTGTAATCATCTTGATTTGGATCAATTGAATAATTATCTCCATTAGGATCATTTAAAGAGCATGTTTGACAATTTAATTCCCAATGAAGTTCACCACATATTGTTTGATTTAATTCATTTGTATAAGTATCTAATTTAACATCTTGATTATTTTGAGAAACAAAATCATTAAAAATTTCTTCATAAGTAAGGTTAAGTGCTAAATCAATAGATAGTCCATAAATATTTTCAGAATTAAAACAACCAGATTCGAAAGAATCATCAACTAAATCAAAACCTAAGTCATAAAAATTCTCACATTCTCCTTTTTCACATAAACCATCACCATCATAGCCTTCTTCTGATTGATCCCAAATATTATTATTTTCTGTTCCCTGATCGTTAAAAAGACTATTTTCAGTATCACAAATATTATTCCCTGCTTCGTCTTGATCTTTACAAGAATCTAAACCATAATCATCAAAAGCTTCAAAAACGTCATATAAATAATCAAATTCATTATTATTGTTTATATCTTGATAGTCCCAAGATAAATTATTTTCAAGATTTTCCCCTAAATCATAAATTGAATTATTTTGACTTCCATCTTCATCTATAACCATACAATCACCATCTGAACCACAATCATTCCAATTATCTAAATTTGGATCTAAATCTTGAAAAACAAAATTTACATTATTAAAATAAAAATTTACCTCATCATAAGAATTTGAAATTTCATCATTCAAATCAATAATATACTCAAAGATCACATCATTAAAATTTTCTTCAATTATAGTACCAGATTCAATATTCAAACAATCATCAATACTACAATCAAGATTATTCTCATTATCTAAATTCACTAAATTTATTATTGAAGGATCTAACCCTATAACAGTTCCAAGCAAATCAGATTCACTTGTTTCATTTGAAAAAAAATTTGAGTCCTCAAAATAATCAGATAGGACTGATTCAATTGAGAATCTATTAATATATTCTTGAGTAGAACTATTTACTTCATATTTTATATATAAGTATGGGCTATTATAAATATTTGAATTATTGGTTGAAAATAATTCAATTACTTTTGTAGTTAAATTAGAATTATTAAACTCTATGACAATATCAAAATCATCTGCTGATCCATTGCAAAAATCTTCAATCATCATTTCTAAAGCTAAGGATTGTTTATTGAAGCAAAAACTACCAGTTTGTTCATTATTTGGATTATTCCAGTAACACTCATCATTTAAAACTATACATTGCTCATTCTCGAATGAACTACATAAACATTCATCATAATTTAAATTTGTGCAATCATACTGACTGTCATTTAGGGTATATTCTGATAAAAGATATCCTCTTAAATCAATCGAAATATAATCAAAGATATTACTTATGTTTACAGGTAGTTGAATATTACTATCTAAATTATCTAAATCTAAAAAACTATCTTGATGAATAGAGCTATTATCTTCATCTAAAAAATTAATATTAGTATTTAATTTATAAGCTTTTACATAATTTTCTGGGCTTGATTCTAAATTAAAAAAACTTATGTTTGAAGAATCTAATAAATTTTCATTTAAATCTGCAAAATCAATTAAAGCAGGTAGTTTGAGATCAATACTATTAATATTAAGTAAATTTTCATCAGTGCATAATGGATTATCAAAAAATAAATCCTTATTAATTTTTAAATAAAGATATAAACTTTGATTTAAATTATCACTTCCTAAATAAAGTCTTGAACTTTCTCCTGAATTAAAATCGTTTTCTTGATAAGAAAAAGAAGTCTCAGGATTTAACTTAAATATTTCAAAATTATAAACTTCTCCACCATCAGGAGTCATAATAACAGAAGAATCCTCTTTACAAGAAAAAAATAAAATTATAATAGCAAAGAGAAAGTAATTTAAAAAAATTATTTTTTTTTTCATTTAAATCAATGATGATACTTCTTTGCTAACAGTATTAAAAATTTCTAATTTTTCAGAACTTTTAAGGTTATCTAAAGGACCTACTATTTTATGCCTATTATCTTTTAATAAGGACTTAATTTTATTACTTTTCAAATCATTAAATACGAAAGTAAAATCACTGTTATTGATTGCTAATTCCATCAGGTCTTGTGTTTTTTTTCGTTTATTATAATCTAAATTTAATTTTTCAAATATTTGATTCGAAAAATTAAATTGATCAGAATTATTATGTAGGAAAAAGACTGTTTTAATATTTTTAAACCAAGAATCTTTTTTCATTCTTTTTTGTAAGAGTAAGGGTAATATTGAAGTTTGCCAATCATTAAAAATAATTACATCAGGAACCCAAAATAATTTTTTTAACGTTTCCAATGAAGATTCAACAAAAAACGAGAATTTCTCTTCATTATCCTTATAAAATCTCCCATTTCTAGATTTATAAAGTAATTCAGGTAAATCTTTAAAAAAATTATTAAACTCTAAAAAATAAATTTGGGATCTTGTATTAGGAATAAATGCAGATTTAATATTTGTGGAGAGTTTCTCATTCCAAATATCAATTTCCATATCTTTTAAACGTATAACTTCTCTTAAAATATATTTTCTTTCACTAATAAATCCATATTTAGGATGAATAGTACGCATATCAAAATTTTCTAAATCATTCAAATAAATAGAAATAGATTTTGAAAATTCAGACAACGGGGTTGATTGAACGTACGGAGATAGCTCAGATGTTAAATGATATATTTTAAGTGGTTTCAATATATATTAATTTACAAATTGAATTCTATTAAATTCAATCTATATAATATTAAATATGATTATTAATAATATTATTAATCAATCCTACTCCAATACTGCAAGTTAATAAGAATGATCCACCATAACTTATAAAAGGAACAGGCAAGCCAGTTACAGGTAATAATCCAGAAATCATACCCATATTTATTATTATATGCATAAAAATCAGACTACTTAGACCAATTAATAAAGTACTTATAAAATTATTTTCTATTCTCTGAGAAAAATCTAGAACCCAATATACAAACCATATAAGCGAAAATAAAATTATAGAAATAGTTATAAATCCCATTTCTTCTGAAATAACGGATATAATAAAATCTGTATCTCTAACAGGTAAAAACTTTAAATGTGTTTGAGTACCCTCACCTAATCCTTTACCCCAAAACCCACCAGACCCTATTGATATCATTGACTGAATAACCTGGTAACCATTTCCTGTTGGATCACTAAAAGGGTCAATAAATGAGGTTATTCTATTTCTTTGATGATTTTGTAAAACATTTGTCCAAACGTAAGGAGTGACAATACTAGTTATTAAATTAATACTAAAGTGTATTATTTTGAAAATTATTGATTTATTTATAATAAATATAAATGCGAGCACAAAAATCATCCAAATATAATAAAATATAATATTTGATGAAGCAATCATACTAATGAATGGAAAGATCATCAGTAAAATCAACTTTTTATCAAAATCAGACCAATATAATATTGGTAAAATTAAAGATAAATAAATTATTGCGGTTCCTAAGTCTGGCTGTTTAAATATAATTAATGGAGGAATAATAGCAATCAAAAGTATAAAAATAAAAAACAGACTAAATTTATCTTTGACTCTATAATCATTAAATAACCTAGAAAGTCCTATTATATATACAATTTTACCTAATTCAGATGGTTGGAAATATATTCGACCTAGAACTATCCACCTCTGGGAACCCTCAATCACAGGCGATAAAAAAGTTGAAAAAAGTAATAGTAATATTAAACTGTAAAATATGTATGCATAATCATAAATAAATTGAATTCTTACATATTGAACTAAAAAAAATGTTAAAATACCAATTAAAATCCATAATATCTGTTTATAAAAAGTTGAAGAAAAAAAACTTACATAGCTACTTGTACTACTCAATGCCATCATTCCAATAAATAAATAAATAATTATTGGGATTAAAATAACCCAACGTAAAGTTATAAAATAATTTTTAAAATCAAATAACCCTTTAAACATCATTATCCAATATATATTTGAAAATTTTTCCTGCTATATCTGATGATAAATCAGACCCCTTACCACCATTTTCAATAATTATAGCAATTGAGTAATTTTTATCTTTGAATTCAATAAATCCTGCAAACCAAGCATGTGGCAATAAATCACAATTTGAACATATTTGAGCAGTACCAGTTTTACCATATACTTTTGCTAGTTCTGGATTGACTTTTGCTTTATACGCAGTTCCCTTATTTTTGTTAACTGCATCATACATAGATTGTTTAATGATTTTCCATACATTTTTATCATAATTAATTATTTTTTTTTCAACCTCTACATTCTTGTTCAAATGTGGTGAAATTGCATAACCTTCATTTTGAATAAAATTCATCAAATTAACAATTTGAATAGGAGTAACCATGATTTCACCTTGGCCTATTGACAAATTTAACAAGTGACCTGTAGACCAACCTCCTTTATTTCTATATAAATCATTCATGTATTTTCTATCAGGAACGATACCAGATTTTTCTCCATTTAAATCAATATTTGTAATTTGGCCAAAACCAAACTGTTTAACTTCAGATGACCAAAGCTCAAAATCAATCATCTGAATTAAATTATAAAAATATATATTACATGATTGCTGTAATGCCTTATTTAAATTTGTTTTACCATGTCCATCTTCTTTCCAACAACGAAAATTAGTATCATAAAATTCATAATTTCCACTACAATTTATAGTTCGATTTTTACTTATCAAATTTTTATCCAGAACTATAGCTGATAAAACTAGTTTAAAAATTGACCCAGGAGGATAATAATTTTGAATTGCTCTATTATTGAAAGGTTTATCACTGTTATTATTAATATTATTCCAAACTTTTCTAGGTATTTCGCCTGCAAAAGAACTTAAATCAAAATCAGGTTTGCTTATTAAAGTTAAAATCTCTCCATTTTCAGAGTTCATTATAACCACAGAGCCTACATAATCACTCATTAATGATTCAGAAAAAGCCTGTAAATTAGAATCTATTGTTAAAAATAAATCACTTCCTTGAACTGGAAGCATATTTCCATCAGAATTAAAAATTCCCTGATCAATTGAAAAACGATCGACTTTATGATATTCAATACCATTAATACCTTTTAATAAATCTTGATAATATTTTTCAACTCCACTATAACCAACTAAATTATCTTTTTTTCTTAGGTAACCAAGAACATGAGATAAATTGCAATCCATCATATAGGTTCTTATCTGAGAATTTGAAAAATATAATCCTTTTAGATCTAATTTACTTTCTTCTAATATAGATTTTTTTTCAAAAGGAACATTTCTTGCAATTGTTACAGGTCTAAATTTATTAATTGATGTCAAATTTTTATTTACTACTGAATCAATCTTACTTTTATTAATTTTTATCACATCTTCTATTAAACTATAATTAAACGTTTTTGAATCGAAATCTTTAGGTATAATATTTAAGTCATAAATAAATTTATTATCAACAATAGGTTTATTTTTTAAATCATATATTATCCCTCTTGGTGCCTCTAATTCAATTCTTCTTAAACTATTATTACCAGCTTTTTCATCATATTTACTATAGTCTAGAATCTGTAATTTAAAATATCTAAAAAAAACGATAATAACTAAAGCTATATAAATGAAAAATACTATATTTTTTTTATGAGAATTTAATTTAGGCACCATATTATCTAATGAATAATTTATTTAAGATCATTTTATCTATTAATACTATTAATATTAAATTCATAAATGATTCCATGAAGATAAATAAAATAGCAAAATAATTGACCTGATTTATAAATACGAAATGATATAAAAATTTATGTAAGAATATTAACGAAAATAAAAATATGCATTTGAACTTAAATGTCCATATTTTGTTAGAATCTTTAAAAAAACCAGTAAAGTACACAAATAAAACATTGAGGAAAGAAAATAAACCTATCGTTAAAGACTGTACAATCATATCTTGAAATAATCCAATAAAGAAGGAAAATATTATTATCAAATAAATTTGATAATAAAAACATAAATACACCAAATAAATAAGTAAAAAATCAATTGTGATTAATAGATATTGCTCGGAAGTAATAATTTTAGGAAAATAAATTTGAATAATTATCAAAATTAGAGTTATAAAAAAATTACTTATTAAGCTTTTATAATTATTGGATAACAAATACATAATTTATTTCATTGATTTTAGATAATATTTCAACAACAACGTTTTGTGTCAACTTATCTTGTTGTTTAGTAAATGATAAAATTTTTCCAACTGGTATATCAGATGGATATATTTCAGATACACCCGAAGTATAAATAATTTCTCCTTCATTTAATTCTAAAGTTTTTAAAACACCTTCTAAATATCCATATTTACCAAAAGTTGGCTTAAAAATTGCTAAAGACATTTCCTTGCCAACTTTAACAGAAATTGCAAAATTTTTATCAGTAATAAGCTGCACTTTTGATGCATTATCTCCAACTTTAATTGTTTTTCCAATTAAACCATACATATCAATAACTGGTTGATTTTTTAAAATTTGATCTGTATTACCAACATTAATAATTATAGAATATATTGAAGTGAAATTATCATTTACTTTGTTTGCTGGTAATAAACTTAGTTTAGGATATGACTCTTTGAAATTAAGCATTTTTCTTAATTGAATATTTTCTTTTTGATAATTAGTTAATTTTGAATTTAGCAATTTTAGCTGTGTAATATTTTGGCTAAGAAATGCATTGTTTGATTTGATCGATAAAATATTCTGATACCATGTTTTTGGATAAGTAACAAAAGCTACAAAATCTATAATATCTTCCTCAATATTTGAAACATACTTTGATTTATTTGTAAAAAAAATAAATAGAGATAAAAATAAAAATATAATTAAAGTTAATAAGCGTTTATTTAAAAAAAATAATTTAGAATAACTCATTTAGGGATGAATGAGAACTTCAGAATATTTTTTTATATTTTCTAAAACCATTCCAGTTCCTTTAACTACAGAAAACAAAGGATCTTCAGCAATATGAACAGGTAAGCCAGTTTTATTCTTTATATGGACATCAAGATCTTTTAATAGTGCGCCTCCTCCTGTCAAGACAATACCGTAATCTATAATATCTGAAGCATGTTCTGGAGGAGTTTTATCTAAGGCTTTTTTTATTGCAGTAGTTATTTGAAAAACAGTTTCTGCCAATGCTTGACGAATTTCATCGGATGAAATTTCAATAGTTTTGGGAATGCCAGTTATTAGATCTCTTCCTTTGACAGAAATTTGCTGACCTTTGGTTCTAACAGCAGTTCCTGCATTACATTTTATATCTTCAGCAGTTCTTTCACCTATTTCTAACTTATGTTGAGATTTAAACCAGCCAACTATTGCTAAAGTCTGCTTGTCACCTGCTACTTTAATAGTCTCCATTGCTCCAATTCCATTAAGGGAGATTACAGCAATTTCAGTTGTTCCACCTCCTATATCAACAATCATATTTCCTACAGGTTTACTTACATCAAGTCCAATTCCAATAGCTGCAGCCATAGGTTCTTCTATCAAATGAACTTCACTAGCATTAGCATGTTCTGCAGATTCACGGACAGATCTCTGTTCAACATCTGTTACACCAGAGGGGATACATATTACAATTCTTGGTCTAGAGATTCTGCTTCTAGAAATTTTTCTCATAAACCCTTGAATCATAGCATCAGTCATTTTATAATCTGCAATAACCCCATCTTTTAGAGGTCTAATAGTTTCAATTTTTGGGTTTGTTCTTCCTAACATTTGCTTTGCTTCATCACCAACTGCAATTATTTTATCATCAACAATATTTCTTGCAACAACGGAAGGTTCATTTAAAACAATTCCTTCGCCTTTCATCCATATAATGGTATTTGCTGTTCCTAAATCAATAGCAATGTCACCGGAAAAAATTCCTGAAAAAAAGTTTTTAAAATTATCAATCATAATTTATCCAAAATGTTAATGTAAAAAGTGTCTCTCACCAGTAAAAACCATAAATAAATTATTCTCATTTGCAAAATCAATCACTTCTTTATCTTTTATAGATCCGCCAGGTTGAATAACTCCTTCTATTCCCTCTTTTGATGCAATTTCTAATGAATCAGTAAATGGGAAAAAAGCATCTGATGCCATAATTGAATTTACTAAATTTAAATCATTTTCTTTAGATTTTCTAATAGCAATTTTTACTGAATCTACTCTTGACATCTGCCCAGCACCAATTCCTAGTAATTTTTCAGAATTATTTATAACTATTGCATTAGATTTAACAAACCTAACAATTTCCCAACCAAGTAACAAAGCACGCATTTCTTGCTCAGTTGGTTTTCTTTTAGTTACTACCTTGAAATCTCTTTTAATGATTGTATCTTTTTTTTGAAATAAAAAACCATTAAAAACAGATTTTAAAGATAAGTTATTTAATTTTGAAAAATTATTATTTTTATTTAATTCAATTATTCTTAGATTTTTTTTTGATGTAAAAATATCTAATGCTTTTTTACTAAAAGATGGTGCTATTACACATTCTAAAAAAACCTTAGTCATTTCATATGCTTCTTCATGTCCCACTTCAGAATTAAAAGCAACAATTCCACCAAAATAACTTACAGGATCAGTACTTACAGCATTTTTATATGCTTGGATATTATTATTACCAAATCCAAAACCACATGGATTAGAATGCTTAATAATAACACAACATAGATTATTAAATCCATATGCTATACTACTAGCTGACTCCATATCTAAATAATTATTATATGATAATTTCTTACCTTGAATTTTTTTCCAAGGTATTTTTTGATTTAAGGGAAGATAATAAGCTGATTCTTGATGTGGATTCTCCCCATATCTAAGGTCAGTTTCTTTATTTAAACTAAACTTAAAATTTGAAGGTAATACTTCATTTTTATTATCATTTTTATAATTTTTAAAATATTGATTAATTTCTAAATCGTAATTGTATGTCAATTCAAAAACAGATTTTGCATAATTGATTCTTTCAATTTCAGAAAATAAACCATTATTACTTTTAAATTGATTAATAAAATTTTTATATTGGTCAGGTTTACATATTGGGATTACATTTTTAAAATTCTTTGCAGCTGCTCTTAACATTGAAGGACCACCTATATCAATAAACTCAATTGATTTTTCTAAATCTAATTTTTTTTCTACTACTTCAGTACTAAAAGGATATAGATTTATTACAACTAAATCAATTAATTCTGAATCTATTTGGTTTAAATCTTCAATATGATTTTCATTTGATCTATCAGCTAATATACCTCCAAATAAATTTGGATGGATTGTTTTAACCCTTCCATCCATAATTTCTTTTTGTTTTGTTAAAGAAGATACAGATCTCACAGGAATATTTGATTGCTCTAATATTTTTTTTGTACCTCCAGTAGAAATAATTTCAATATTATTTGATGATAAAAACTTAGCTAATTTGACTATGTGTGTTTTATCCCATACACTAATTACTGCTTTTTTAATTTTTCTCATATTTGTTTATACTTTTTAAATGTTTAATTATAGCTTTTGGAAAAATTTCATGTTCTAATTTTAATACTTTTTTTGCAATCTGTTTAGCATTACTGCAATCTGTTATATCAATTTTTTTTTGAAGAAGCACTGGTCCTTTATCATATTCTTCACTAACATAATGAACTGTTACACCGGAAATTTTTTCATTCGAATTAAAAACAGCATCATGAACTTTCATCCCATAAAAACCTTTACCGCCATACTTAGGTAATAATGAAGGATGAATATTTAAAATTTTATTTTTATAAATTTCAATTAAATCAATTGGAATTTTTTTCATAAATCCTGCAAGTAAAATTAAATCAATTTTATTTTTATTTAAAGAAGATTTGTATTCTCTATTTAATAAAGTTTCTTTTTTAAAAATATTTTTATTAATTACTTGTACATTAATTTTATTTTTTTTTGCAAATTCTACTGCATTAGTATTTGGATTATTTGAAATTAATAAAACTACTTTAGCTTTGAGTTTATTTTTATTAATATAGTTTACTATATTTATAAAATTAGACCCTGTCCCAGATGCAAAAACTGCTATTTTCATATTTTTAAATAAGGAACTTTAGATAAAATTGATTTTTTTATTTTACTGTATTTTTCATGATCTTTGAAAATATTAAAATTATCTGAGTCAACAATTAATACTTTTTCATCTTTGATCTTTGAAATCCATTTATCATAATAAATATTTAAACTATGAATATATTCGGGAGATATATCATTTTCAAAATCTCTTTTTCTATTCTTAATTCTTGATATAAGTGTATTCGTACTTGCTTTTAGATAAATAATAAGATCTGGATGATCGATAAATTGTATCATATCATTAAATAAATTACAATATGTAACCCAGTCAATATCTGACATTAATTTCATATCCCTTAAGTTTTTTGCAAAAATCTCCTTATCTTCATAAATAGAGCGATCTTGAACAAAGCTTTGTTTTGAATTAATTAAATCAAGTTGATTAGAAAATCTCTTGTGTAAGAAAAATATTTGAAGATTAAAACTCCACCTACTCATATCACTATAAAATAACTCTAAATAAGGATTATCATCAACTGATTCAAAAATAGGTTTAATATCTAAATCTTTTGATAATTTTTCAGTTAGGGTTGTTTTTCCTGCTCCTATATTACCCGCAATAGCTATTTGACAAAATTTAGGTGCCAATTAATTCTCCATATACGTTATGGTTTTTGTAATCAACTAAATTAACATCTTTTATATTATTAATAAATTTTTTGTCGCCATAACTATATACTCTAATATAATTTTCAGTCAAACCACTTAATAAACCATCGCTATAATTTTCAAATAAAACTTTTTTTGGACTATTTAAATTTGTTTTTATATATCTGGTGAATTTATTTTTAGATAACTGCTGCAATAATTTTCTTCGATTTTTTTTAATTTCATCTGGAATTTTATTTTTTAATCTACTAGCAAAAGTATTTGCTCTATCTGAATAAGTAAAAACATGTAAATAACTAATATCTAGTTTACTTAATAAATTATATGTTTCTAAAAAATCTTCCTCACTTTCATTTGGATATCCAACAATGACATCAACACCAATACAAAGATTTTGAAAATTTTTATTTAATTTTGAAATTAAAATTTTATAATTTTCAACACTATATCTTCTTCTCATATTCTTTAAAATTTTATTACTTCCAGACTGTAATGGAATATGTAAATGAGGTAGAGCTTTTTTTGATTTAGACAAAAATTTAATAATATCATCGTTCAATAAATTTGGTTCAATAGATGATATACGATATCTATGGAGACCTTTAACTAACTCAATATTATTTAATAAATCTAACAAGTTCTCTTTATTTCCTCTTCCAAAATCACCAATATTTATTCCACTTAAAATTACTTCTTTTACTCCATTTCTAACTAAATCGTTAACAATATTAATAATTTCAGATACTTTTCCACTTCTACTTTTACCTCTTGCTTTTGGGATAGTACAATAAGAGCATATATAATCACAACCATCTTGAATTTTAATAAATGCTCTAACTCTTTCACTTACAGAATGTGTAACATGAAAGTTATTAATATCTAATAATTCTGAGGTTTGATCACTTTTATTTACATCATTATAATACTCTTCAAAATTAAATTTGTCATTCATGCCAATAACCTTTGTGACACCTTTAAGTTCACTGATTTCTTGAGGTTTTAATTGAGCATAACAACCCGTTACTATTATTTTAGAGTCTGGATATTTTAAATTAAGCTTTTTTATAAATTTTTTTGCTTTATTATCAGCATTTTCAGTAACTGAACAAGTATTTAAAATATATAAATCTGCTTCATCATTTATATTGACTTCGGATAAACCTTTTTTAACTAGTTCTCTCGCAATCATGCATGAGTCAGCAAAATTCACCTTACAGCCGAAGGTATGGTATGCAAATTTTTGATAGGGACTGCTCATCTTATTTTATAATATTTTTTTCCATTAGCCAATGATGTAAATTACCAAATAAAACATGTGATTTCTTTATAATTTTATAACCATTTTTCAAATAAAATTTAACAGCAGAATCTCTTGCATTTAAATAAATACGATCAATTGAATTTTTATAAGCATATTGTTCTAATTCTTTTAAAATTTTTTCACCAACATTGTTATTCCTATACTTACTATGAACTGCCATAAATCTAATTTGAGCTTTTTTATTTTTATCTTCATGTATTCTGCCAACTCCAATCACTTTATTATTTGGTAAATAAGCCATTAAATGGTGACTAACTATTTCTTTAGTATCTTTTTCAGAACCTTTTTTTTGATTATAAGGTTTTCTAAGGATTCTCCATCTAAGGTCATAGTATGAATTGAAATCATTTTTTGTTTCAGGTGACTTAATTAAAAAGTTCATTTTCATTCAAAGTTATCAAAGGATTATCAGTCCCCTTATATTCACATTCATTCCAATAAAAACACCAATCACATAAAATACTTTCTTTTGGATTATAAAATTTATCTTCCCTAATTGTATTAATTATATTTATTATGTTATCTTCCAATTTTAAAATTTCACTGGTATTATGATTACAGATTAAATATTTATCAGATTTCAAATAAAATAAATTCAAATTTATTTTGTTAAAATTTTTAAAATCTTGAGATCTTCTTACAACCATTTCATATATAAATAACTGTAAATCTTTTTTTAATTTGTTTTGAGTATGTGGTTTGGAACCTGTTTTATAGTCAATTATATCAATATTATTTTCATTATCTTTATCAATTCGATCTATAAAACCTATAAATCTATATTCTCCAATCTTTATATCAAACTCATATTCAACATACATAACATTTTCATTAAAATATCCTGACTTATTAAATCGCTTATAATAATTAGATAAACATTTTTTTCCATCGTTGAAAACCTTCAGAAAATATATTTTTTCTATAGAATTATTATTAAAATTTATACTTTTATCATTTTTAATCTGATTATATTTAAATCTTGTAATAACAATATTATTACTCCAATTTTTTTTCCAATACTTTATATAATTATCAATTAAATAATCAAAAGAAATAAAATGATTTTTAAAATTTTTTTTTGAATATAGTTTTTCTAAAACACTATGAACACTTTGCCCCATAAATGCTTCTATACTATTTTTATCTGAAAATATCTTATCTAAATATTGAATTTTAAATTTTTGAGGACATTGATTATAAGTATTTATTCTTGAATAAGAAAATTTTTTCATATTATATCTGTCTAATAGTTCTGATTATATAATTCATAAATACCATATCTGTTAATAAACATAAACTGTAAATTATTTTTATATATCCAAATTTCATAATCGCCATCAATATCAAATTGATTTTTAATATCAACCGGTTTTCCATATATAATATATATTCTACCTCTATCACTTTCCCAACCCATTGAAGAAGAATAACCAAATTTTTTATTTGTCATTAGAACTCTGTTATAGAACTCTTTAAATAAATCATTATACTCACCATCTTTAATATCCCAATAATCAATAATAAATTGAATTTTAGAACTATCATTTAATGAATTATATTTTCTATAAGTACTAAAACTAGTATTTTCTAGGATATAATCCATTGGTCCTACCACTAAATTATAATCATAATCAACTTCTTCTTGTCTATTAAAATTAATAACTTTCTTCTTTGAGGTTTCATTATAGAAAATATTTATATCTAAAGTATTAAAATATTCGTCAATTATTTCAATTGCAATATAACCAGCATTCTGAGTTTCACTTATACCTTTATAAACAATAAAAGAAGTATCAAGTGATGTACTATAAAAATTATATTCAATTTTAAAATTATTATTATCAATATTATTCAATGTACTTATCCAAATTGTATCTAGATCTAATATTTGATCATTAGGGATATATTTATAATCATTATTTTTCTTTTGAAAAATTGCTATTTCAGGAAATTCTAATTTTTCATCTACATTAAAATCATATTTCTTATACCATGATAAATGATTATTAAAATCATTTACGAACAAATTCAAAGAATACTCTCCTTGATTAAGGAGAATGCTTTTATTAATAATTAATTTGTTATCGGATTTTGTATCTTCAAAAAAATCTTCACTTATCAACTCGTTCCAAGTTTCATTCAAAACAATATTATTATTTATATCATTTACAATAATATTGAAAGATAAATTAGATTCAAAACCACTGGCAACTTTATGAAAAACCATTTTATTATTTGGAATTGATATAACTAACTGCGAGTTTACTTTATCTTTTGATTCAAAAACACCAATAATATTAACTTTTATAAAATCAAATTCTTTTTTTTCAAAATCTACTCTATTTGTTGAGCAGCAAAATAAAAAAATAAATAAAATTAGAAAATTATTTTTCATTATTATGATATTTACTCCAATTATACATCGTTACTCCTTTGTTCGTTGAAAACCAGACCCATGATTCATCGCAACCTATATGATTAATTATATTACCAACAATACCATCTGACTGATTGTAAATTGTCGATTTATTATTATTTAAATTAAATAAAATAGCATTGTTTACACTATTGACCCATAAAAAATTATCAACATAACAGGTATTTTTTATTCTATTTAAATTTATTAATAATTCATAATCATCATTACTTGATTTAAATATTTTTTTTCTTCTTGATAATATCAAATCATTATCTTTATTGGTAAAAACATTTTGATATTTTTTTTCAGTTATTTGAATAACTTTATTTTTCTTAAATATATATTCATATAAACCAAGTTCTGATGCAATTAAAATAGATTCAGTATCTAAAAAAAAACTATAAATATTAATATTATCAAAGAAGTTTAGCTCATCTACGGATAATAAAATATTTCCAAAAGTTGAAAGAACATTAATTCCTGAATTTGTAGCTATATATATATTATTACTAAAATAATTTATTTCATTAATTATATTAGAAAGCAGACCTTTCTTTTGATCAATTAATAATGAATCTTGTGAATTTAAATCGTAAACAACCAGTCCTTTCTTTGTACCAATATACAGCCAGTTATCTATTCTATAAAATGATGTTATATCGCTTGAAAAAATATGCTTAAAATTTCTATTAGTATAATTTAACCATCTATTATCTTCCTCAATCCATCTTGAAAAGAAAACTAACTCACCTCCAATAGATATTTTTTCGTTAACTAGCACATTATCGTTTGAACTAAACCACCAATTTCCAAAATCATCGTAATAGCTAATATTTATATCAGTCATTATGGGAATTGATTTAATTTTACTTATGGTATTCATTTTAGAATCACAATAAAAAACTTCTCCTCTATCTGTTCCAATCCAAAAATCATGATATTTGTCTTTAAAAATTGCAGTAATATTTAAATTCACTCCATCACTTCTTATTAAATTGTTTGAAATAACATCAAGATTTTCAAATGAATTAAATCTTGTTAAATCAATATTAGTAAATTGATAATTTGATTGATTTGACCAATTAATATCATTGATATTAATTGCTATATCTTGATTTTCTATTAACCTACCAGTAAATGGATTTAAAATTAAATAAGTACTACCTACATCTAAATAGATGTAATTAAAATCAGAGCCTATATTTATTATACTTCTATATGTGGCAGTATTTAATTCATAAAAATTAATCTTACTCCAAAATGAACTAATTCTAGGTTTATAATTCAAACCTTCATCAGTGAGATACCATAAATAATCTCTATACTCATCATAAAACACAATGATTGATTTTTGATTATCGAATTCACGCAAATATTCTTCATCAAAGTTAAAACTTGAAGTTAACATATTATATTTGAAAACACCATTTTCAGAAGAAAAAATAATTTCATCATTTGTAGATGTTATAGAATTAATTGATTTAGGATTTGACAAAGTAAACCAATCACCAACTTCATATTTAAAATTAATGGAAAATAAAACGGAAACTAATATAAAAAAAATCATATAAGAAAAAGGCTGTACAAATATGCACAGCCTTTAACATTTTCTATCTTAAAAGTGTCATTCGTTTTGATGAAATCATATTATTTGTAGTTAATTGATAAATATATACACCAGAAGGCATCTCTTTACCAAAACTATTTTTTGCATCCCACTTAACTTCATGAGATCCTTCAACTAAATAATTTGATATTAAAGTTTTAACATGTCTACCATTTATATCAAAAACAACTAACCTAACAAATGAATTTTCAAATGTAGTAAATTCAATATTTGTTATTGGATTAAATGGATTTGGATAATTTTGACTTAAAATAAACATATTTGGATATTCTGAACCTAGTTGATTTTCACATCCATCACACTCATCAAAAGTTAAATTAAGAGGTACAGCACCAGGTCCAGACCAATCACCATCTGATATGCTATGGACATTACCTGTAAAATCAAGTACCATTAAAACTCCACATCCTGCAGATAAAGTATAATCGTTTAACTGATCATCAATAAAGAAACCTAGTATTTCAGATGAATCTGAATTATTACTAAACTGTATTGTCCAATTTTCAGCATCGCTACCAATAGTACTAATAAAACTAATACTATTTTCTTCTGAATTTGCAGGACATAAGTTTGTATCACTACACCAATTAATATCAAACTGGAAGCCTACCATATCGTTTGTAGAATGATATAAAACCTGACCATTACTTAATATTGTAAATGTATTTTGTGGGATTGGAGAACTAGATAAACATTCATTTGTACCACCACAAACTCCATAATCATCATATTCTGCAGTTCCATCACATACTCCAGCACAATCTTGGCTTGCATTCATTCCATCACA
>CENX01042721.1_pt1 | contig 55885 bp, 53 predicted proteins | sample 361321 | NCBI WGS metagenome assembly CENX01 (sample SAMEA2619678, study PRJEB7988) | marine metagenome | isolation source: saline water (ENVO:00002010), including | reverse complement strand
AAAGACGGAAGTGAAAAAAACTGCCCTGTCTGGATAGTGGGTCTAGAAAATAAAGAATTAGGGTTTACGACTGATTCAACTTCGTGGAAAGTTAGACGGATTTCCCACACACCTCGTGTTGAACTTAGACCTTGTGACTCTCGAGGGAATGTAGTTGAGGGAACTGAGGTTGTTTCTGGGTTCGCTCGTCTAGTTTCTGGTCATGAATTCCAAACAGTACACGATGCTGTTAAAGCGAAATACGGTTTTCAGTTCTCTTTGATCGTTTTTCTGGGAGGAATTAAAAATTTTTTCAGAAAAGTTAGCTCATCAAGTTGTGGTGTCATAATTACGGTTGACTAGTAGCTACTAACTATCTGATTTTACTCTCGCTAGATTTTCTACAATTTCTGCATTTGGTAGATGCGTTAACCCAAGTGGGTCTATATAAATCTTTCTAGCTCGAGAGCCTCCGCCAACGATCACTTTTTCACAATCCATTACGCGACTGTCTATCCATATCGGGAGGTTATTTGGTAAGCCAAATGGGGTGACTCCCCCAAGCGTCATGCCTGTTATATCAATCGTGGCTTCTGGGGAAGCAAAGGAAGCTTTTCGTGCACCAAGCTTCTTTCGGACTACTTTGTTAACGTCAATCTTCGTTGTAGCCAAGATGACACACATTGCATACGAAGGAGACTCCGTTTTTCCTGCTACAAGAATAGCGTTGGCGGACTCATTTAATGAATAACCGTACCGCTCGCAAAAGGCATATGTGTCCGCTAGCTCGGGGTCGCAATCAATGATCTCGTAATTAGTATCAATCGCAGATAGGGAATCTAGAACATGATCTCTCAAAACAAGTCTCTTTCTATTAAGTATGTTTTAATTATCCTAGTCGTAGTGAGTCCTTGCTAAATAACAAATGACTAAGGGTATTTAAGAAATTCTTCCTCGTATACTTGCCAAATGGCACAGGTAGAGAATTGGCACCAAGCTAAAAATGAACTTCGTGATTCTATTGAGAATCTGTTCGGGCCAATAAAATTAATTGATGATAATGATGATCCTTCTATGCCAGCTGTTTTTGCCATTGTTGGGTTTGGACTCTTTGCTGCATCTGCATGGCTTTGGGACCAGCACTGGATTTTGCTTGTAGTTTTCGTTCATTACCTCTACTTGGTGATAACTAAAACCAAAATTGGAAAGGCCGTATTCTATTTTGTGAAATCAATTATGTGGTTCCCAATTATTGCTGGGATGTTCCTTTTTAACGTTTGTATAGCGATCCCGCGCTTCAAATATCAACAGAGGTCACTTACAAAGGGCTAAGAAAGATTTACTAATAAAGTAAATGCGCTTTACTTAGTCGGCTGTCAGCTTTATAACGCTTTCGCCGAACTCTTCAAGTCGTTCAAGTCCATCTGGTCCTGCGAAGAAGAAGGCTGGAACCATAATACGCCGAACTCCTGCTTGGCGCATTGCTTCAACCCCCTCTGTTCTGCCTTCCTCGCCCAATACCGAGAAGTGAGCGTTGATTTCGATCTCAGATGGGTCTCTTCCATTGTCTTCAGCTGCATGGTGGAGTGACTTAATCAGATTTTGCAATTCGGCGAAATCACCTGTTCCGGGATAATAGCCATCTGCGAGCTTAGCTGCTCTTCTTATAGCTGCTGGGGTATCACCGCCAACGAGGATAGGAACCTTTTCCTGTTTCGGTCGTGGCGTGCATGTTAGTGGTTCAAAATCAACGAATTCTCCGTGGAACTCAATATCTGTTCCTGACCAGATAGCTTGTAGCGCTTCAACATATTCATCCGTTCGAGCGCCCCGGCGTTCCCAAGGAACCCCTATTGCTTCAAATTCTTCTTTAAGCCAACCAACTCCGATCCCGAGCTCAACTTTTCCGTTAGTGAGGTGATCTAACGTAGCTATCTCTTTTGCCAGAATAACTGGATTTCGTTGTGGGAGTATCAGAATACATGTGCCCAGTCTTAGGCTCGGCGCAACTGAAGAAACATACGCTAACCAAATTAAAGGGTCAGGAATCCAGGTATCTTTTGTTGCTGGGACCTTACCATCAGATGTGTACGGATATTTTGACTCTATAGACGATGGAAAAATTACATGCTCTCCTCCCCATACAGACTCAAAGCCAACTTTTTCTGCGACTCTACAAGTTTCCAGTGCACTACTTCCTTCGGTGCCAATACTGCTTGCAAATGCTAAACCGAACTTCATCTTTCCCCCTTTAAATATTGCTTTAGTTCCTCAACTTAGTCTTTGGCGGCTTTGGAAGCAGCATCGGAGTCTCAGCGATGTAGTTTTTGTATCGTTCGTCATCGCCCCACTTAGCTTTCGCTCGCCTTTCTAAAATCGGAATTCCACTTATTCTTGTAAGGAGTATTACCACAAAAATCGGCGAAATAAGAGCTACCCAACTCCATCCTGACAGCAAAGGTAAAGCGATTATCGTAATCCCAATCCACAAGAGAATCTCACCGAAATAGTTTGGATGGCGGGACCAGGCCCAGAGTCCCGATTGGATAAAATCTCCTTGGTTTGACAAATTCCGTCTAAAGTTTTTCTTTTGTTGATCTGCGGTGACCTCGAAGCCAAACCCGACTATCCATAGAATCACTCCTACAGTTGCAAAGGCTCCGAATGGTTTGGTTTCTTTATTAGTAAGAATTGCTAGTGCACATGCAATATTTGCGAGCACCCATAAAGCTTGAAGAGACCACCAGGACAAGAAAGACAAGGGATATTTAATTATTTGATCGAAACGGCTGTCTCCTCCGGTTTCTTTTGCTCGAAGGAAGAGGAAGGATCCGAGTCTTGTTGCCCAAATTAGCACCAGGATTGTGACAAAAATTGATCTGGCGTCCTTCGTTTCGCTACTAAGTATTGCAAAAGCAATCAATGTTATTGTCGTGATGGAGCCAGTTAGGTCAAAGTAATGCTCAGTCTTTGCAAAATAGGATGGCACGAAGGCTAAATAATTCAACCCGTAAGCGATGATTGCACAAACTGTAAATGTTGGAATTGAACCGACTTTAGTGCTTTCAGCGCTGAGGGCGAATGTAAGTAAGGCACCTAACGAAATTGAGGCAATAAGGCTAATCAGGGCGAGACGTAAATGTTTGTTCATAGTTTTAGGCTAGCCCCTTCGTTTATCTTGGAGTATTTTGGCAAGCAACTTTCTCCTGCTAGTTTTCTAATGCAGGCTTTGGAGGTCTCATGATTATCATCACAGCAACTTTTTATTTGGCAGACCCTGCTTCCCGACCTGAAGCAATCGAGAAAGCGGTCCCCTTGCAGCAAGCAACGCGTGACAATGAACCTGGATGTGAGGCTTACGTATTCTCACCTGATCCAGCTTCTGAAGAAAAAGTGGCTGTGTTTGAGCTTTGGGATGGAAGAGACAGTCTTGACGCTCATTTTGACCATCAGAATTATTTCAATATGGGTTCAATGTTTGCCGAAGTGGGACTAGCAGGTGCCGATAGCAGGAAATGGCGGGTAACGGCTTATGAACCAGTTTACGATGAATCGCCAAAAGCAAGAGCAGACTTTTACAGTTACGAGAATCAAGTACCTGATGACCCTATAATCATCGCTGGTTATGTTGACCTTCACGACCCGTCAGAACGGGACGACGTGTTGAAAGCATCTATCCCATTTCAACTAGCCACGAGGAATGACGAACCCGGTTGTCAAATGTATGTCTTTTCGCCCGATCCCTGTCGTGAAGAGAGAATAGAGGTTGTCGAAATCTGGGATAATATGGATTCTTTAAGCGCTCATTTTGATCATGATAATTATTTCAATATGGGCGGCCTGATCCGAAGTACTTCTGGGCGTGATTCAAATCATCGGAAATTTCGCTGTGATATTAATGAGCCTGTCTATGACGAGAAGAGGCGAGCTCGAGCAGATTTTTTCTCTATAGATTAGCTAAATTTGAGAAAGTGTCACTTCGAGGGTTTCTATTGTCCTATCTATATTCATAAGCTTATCTAGGCCAAACAAACCTATACGAAAAGTAGAAAATCCTTCCGGTTCCCCTACTTGCAGTGGGACTCCGCCGGCGATTTGCATTCCGGCAGTTGCAAATTTAGAGCCAGATTTTACATCGGGGTCAGTGGTATATGACACGATTACTCCTGGAGCTTGAAAACCTGGTGCAGCAACGCTAGAAAACCCTTTTGCTTCTAATACCTCTCTAGCTTTTAGACCTAAATGCGTTTGGGCTTCTTTCATCTCAGATAAACCAAGGCTTTGTGTTTCGTTCATTACATCACGGAAATTTCGAAGTCCGTCAGTTGGCATTGTTGCATGATATGCGTGGCCCCCACTTTCATAAGCGATCATTATTTCACGCCATTTTTTTAAGTCGCACGAGAAGCTAGAGCTTTTTGTTTTTTCTAAACGGCTAACTGCTCGCTCTCCAAGCATAATGAGAGCACAGCATGGTGTTCCGCTCCACCCTTTTTGAGGAGCGCTGATAACAACATCAACTCCAGTTTTTTGCATATCAATCCAAATTGCTCCAGATGCAATGCAATCTAAAACTAATATGCCGCCATTCTCATGTGTCACTGAAGCAAGAGTGGAAATGTAATCATCTGGGATTATCATTCCAGCCGATGTTTCAACATGGGGTGCAAAAACAACTTTAGGCTTCTGTTTACGTATCGTTTCTGACACTTCATCAATCGCGGGTGGTGCGAAAGGAGCTTGTGGGTTGCTGTCTATTTGTTTGGCCAAACATACCGTATGTGATGATGGGATTGATCCTGTTTCAAATATTTGCGTCCATCTATAACTGAACCAACCGTTTCGCACAACAAGGACATTCTCATTCGTTGCGAATTGTCTTGCCACTGCCTCCATTCCAAATGTTCCGCTTCCTGGAACAATAGCTGTTGCTTCGGCGTTATAGACAGTTCGCATCGTTGACGAAATATCATTCATTACAGTCTGGAAAGTATTGGACATATGGTTGATAGAACGATCTGTATAGACAACTGAGTATTCAAGGAGTCCATCTGGGTCGACATTTGGAAGTAATCCGGGCACTGAAGCCTCCTAAATTTTTATTTGGTTGAGAACTTTATTCTATGCCTTGTCCGAAGGATAATTTGAGAAGAGATCTTTCAATATTTTGGTATTTTCACTCGGTTTTACTTTTACTTGTCAGGGAATTTCTGTTGAACAAGTTCTTCACTGAGGGTCCAAAGGTTTCTGGCGGTCTCTTTATCGTAAATATATGGAAGGTAGCCATTCTCGCTAGGGTTTCCGCCCTCAATACCTATTTGGCAATCTCCTAGGTAAGCGCCATTTTGGTCATGTAAATCATGTGTGATGGCAGCCCAAACCTGTGTAGCTGCACCGGCTTCCATTGATTTAAATGGTAACCCTCCAGTTTCTTTTGCCTTTTCTGATGAAGTTGACCGGGCTTTAACACGTTCGGTCATCTCGTGCATCAACTCTGGAGTTAGGTGACGGCCGAGTTCAGTTAGGATTACACCTGGGTGAACAGCGAAACTCTGTAGTTTATTTCCGTAGCGTCGAACGAGTTCCTGAGTGAAATGTATATTTGCGCTTTTACTACGCCCATAGGATTCCCAGGCATTGTATTCAGAAGTATCGAAGTTTGGGTCTTCTAGGTCTACGTCGGAATGGGTGTGCCCAGCAGAGGATAAGTTAATAATTCTTGGCTTGTCACCATCCAAGATTGCTGGCATTAAAAGATTAGTCAACAAGAAATGCCCTACATGGTTTGTTCCGAATTGCATTTCGAACCCGTCTTTTGTTTTCGAAAATGGGCATGCCATAATTCCCGCATTATTTATCAATACGTCAATTTGTTTTTGAGTTGCGAGAAAATCCGAAGCATATGCACGAATGCTCGCTAAGTCTGACAAGTCTACGATTCCGATGTGAAGATCTGCTGAGGGGATGGTTTCTTTAATTCGTTCACGGGCTGCCTCTAGCTTTTCTTTGTTTCTTGACACCATCGTAATGGTGGCTCCGACGCTACTAAGTGCCCTAGAAGTTTCTTCACCTAAGCCGCTTGAAGCACCTGTAACCATGAAGTGTCTTCCAGTTAAGATCTGCCCTTGAAGGATTTCGTCTGTCGTTGTTGTTGCACCATAGTTTGTCATGTTGCAATAATTGCATTTTTTTAAGATCTAAGAAAGTTGTATGGGCTTTTAGATGTTGGCTTATTACATAATTGTATTTTCAGCTAGCGTGTGGCTATGTCTAGAAAAACAGTTCATGATCTTGTAAAGACCGCTAAGGAGAACATAGAGGAACTAAGCGTGGCAGAACTTCAAGATGAGATTTCTTCAGGATCTTGTACTGTTGTTGATATCCGTGATTTTCGTGAGCGTCTTTTGGATGGGACAATACCTAATTCATTATCTGCTCCATCTGGGATGGTTGAATGGTGGTTTGATCCGGAAAGTCCTTATCACAAAGAGGGCTTTGAGCTTGATGGGCGCTTTGTTTTGTTTTGTTCTTTAGGGTGGAGATCCGCTTTAGCTACTGCGCTTCTTCAAGATCTTGGGTTTAGAAACGTGGCCCATTTGACTTCTGGTTTCACTGGATGGGTTGAGGCGAGTGGCGAAGTTGAGACTGTGACCTCCGGTGGGAAATGGTTCAGTTCACGTGATCAGGTTGTTACTTCAATGGAATTAGGCGATTAATGGAAATCAGCCCACTTGCCTTTAACGAAACTAGATTTGCTTGCCTTGATTTTGAAACAACGGGATTCTCCTCGCGAACTAATCGAGTAGTTGAAGTTGCTGTTGTGATCGTTGAGAACGGTGAAATTGGAGAGTCATGGACAACTCTTGTGAATCCTGGTGATGACCATGAATTAGGAGCATCACACATTCACGGAATCAAAAGAGATTGGTTGAGTGGCGCTCCGTCGTTTGGCGAAATAGCTGGCGATTTGTATCAACGGCTTGATCAATCTGTGATTGTGGCTCATAACGCTGATTTTGATATCAGGTTTCTTCATGCCGAACTGAAACGATCAGGATATCTACCTGCCGATTTACTATTTCCTAACTGGGATAGTCGGAATGCTTCCGTCTATGCTCCTATTCCACCTCCTACTAGGAAACTTGGCGATGTAGCCTTGGCATTTGATGTGGATATAAGCAATGCTCATCAAGCGTTAGACGACACTTACGCTGTTGCAGAGATCGTTGTTGCTATTACACCTCGAGTTGAAGCAGAAATTCAATTCAATAATTTGTTTGAATCACCGCGAGAACCAAAGCCTTCTGGAAAATATACTTTACGACCAGTTTAGAAAGGCCTATGGATAAAGCACAGGGTTTTGCTTACTCCCTATTGTTTCACCTGGGCTTTTACCGCCAAGCCAAAACTGTAAGTCAAATTTCTGTTCTGGGGTGGGATTGAGAATTTGAGTCCCTTCAGCTACATATATCACTGTCATAACAGGTCTTGTTGAGTTACCTTTATTCCTGCCGGCACTATGTAGCGTAAAGCCTGCGTGAAATGTAACGTCACCAGCCTTCATACCTCCATATGTGGTTACTTCTTTTGAATTAGTTTGAATCCATTCTTCAATTTTTGAGTGTGACTTATCTGAGATAGTGCCTGCGTTTAAATCTCCTAACTGATGAGAGCCAGTAACAAAATGCATCGACCCTGTTGACTCTTCAATATCCTCTAAAGGAATCCATATTGTAAGTGCTGAATTTTTTTCTAAAGGCCAATATGTTTGGTCTTGATGCCACGGTGTATAACCGCCACCTGCTTCTTTAAATAAGGCTTGATCATGGTACAAACGTACGCTTGGCACTCCTAGCAAGGCTGCTGCGGCATGTGCGAAACGTTTTGCGTGAACAAATCTTCTGCATATTTCGTTTCTTTGCCACAAGTTATGGACTTGCAAGAATGCTCTTCCGTATGTGTCGCGTTGCTTCAATGGCCTCTTTTCGTAAACGCCATCTGTGACTGTTTGCTCCAGAGTTGGCCGGTAAGATGCAATTTCTGCCGGTGTTAATAAGCCTCTTATGCAGATATGGCCATCACGTCTAAATGCTTTTTCTTTTGACTCCGTTATTACTTGAGATTCATCGTTCAGGTCGGCTAAGTCCATAATTCATCATATGCTTTGTTCATTTGAAGGGTATGTTAATTTATTTACATTCCCAGTGCTGCCAACCGCCAGTATCTAGAAGCCAAACAGAGGTGTAAATGTTGGCTATTGGGTTGAAGGGAGATGACCCTTGGAAACCTGATTGTTTTGCTCTTTCATCCCAGTAACGCGGAAGATGTTGCATTAGGCCGGAAGCTCCGCTTTCTTGATTCCTTGCATCAGGGTCTCCTCTACTCTCACACCATAGAACTCGCATAAAACGGTCCTCTTGATCCTCTAGACCATATTGTGTTAACGCTCCTCGGACATCTTCTCTCCACCGTTCAACGTTTTGACCGTACGGGGAGTCGGACACTTCTGGGACAGGTGTGGGTGTGGGTGTGGGTGTGGGTGTGGGTGTGGGGGCAAGCACTGGTGTTGGTGTAGGCATTGGTATCGGAATAATCGTTGGCTCAGGTGATTGTGATAATGGTTTACCTGATGCAATGACACCAGAAGTATCTTGAGCGCATGCATTCATAAATAAAATTAGACAAAGCAGAACGCATGCTGAAAGAGATCTATATTTTAGTGGTCTGTTCATAATGTCTTTTAGTGTGCGGAATTTATTGTTGCAGGAGCGCACTGACTATAGTCGCGTTCTCGAAGTGCCAATCTTCACGCACCATTCCATTGGGAAGCAACGTTGCAGAACTACATTCGATGACTTCTGGGTCTCCCCACCATTCAGGATTTTCTAGATCTGTGCATCCTGGCGTTAAACCAAAAAGCATTGACCTTTTGATTGGCTGTATAGAAGTATTTTGTTCACATAGTTGTTGGAAGTCGGTATTAATAACTTTTTGCGCATACTCGAGGTGAGGAATTTCCTCTGGAAGATAGGTAAAACTATTCTTAGTCTCGTCGTAGCACCCGACTATTGCGTGGCGCCAGTTTTTGTGATCAACTGTTAAATCTATTGCCATTCCGGCTACGTGCATTGATTTATCTGGGTGAAGCGCAACTGTTGGGCCGAATCTTTCAGAGGTGTGGTAATCAAGTTGGTCATAATAATTTCTAAAAGCGCTTCGGACCGCAAAAACCTTGCCTTCTTTTTTAGCTGCTTCGCACATTTTGTCATATCGATCTATGTGAATTTGAACTCCTTCAACAGGTTTTCCATGGATAGTCTCGGGGGTGCATGCTGAAACAACAAGTCCTGTTGGGCGTTCATCAGAAAACGCCATGTAGCCTAATTCGATAGTTGGAAATGGAGTTGGGCTTGGAGTAGGCATTGCTGTAGGGCTGGCAGTCGGCGTAGGAAAGACCGTTGGTTCTTCTGAAGGTGTAATTACTTCTTGTAAGGGTTGCGCAGTTGGGGGTGGAACAGAAATTAATTCTGGCCTTTCAGTTCCTGAACAGGCAGCGCATACCAATAGCAGAATGATAGTGAAAGGCCTCATTACAGATACCACGATAGGAGATTATTTCATTAGTCATGCTTGTAGTAGCCTCAAAAAGTGCCTAAAGATAATGTTTTAAAAGTAGTTAACACCTTTCACCGTTCTCTTATAAGGCTAACTTTTGGGAAAAAGGGGTGGAACATGGCTGGGATGCCTGTGGTCAAGTTAACAACTGTTGGAAGAAAAAGCGGTAAAGGTCGAACAGTTATGCTTACTAGCCCTATCCAATCAGAAGACGAAATTATTCTCGTAGCTTCCCGTGGCGGCGATGACCAGCATCCTGATTGGTTTTTGAACTTGGAAAGAAACCCATTAGTTACCGTTGAGACTTTATCGGATATGAGAACTATGTTTGCTGAGGTTTCTAAAAGCCCTGAGCGAGAGAAGTTATGGCTAGAAATTATAAAAAATTATCCAAATTACGCTGCATATCAAGATAAGACGGATCGACTTATCCCAGTAATTGTTTTGAAAGGGATTAGCGATTAATTGAGTGGTTAATGAGGGTTTTGCACAGCTGGGATGTCCGAGAATTAGTACTCTACGTAGAAGAACTTTAGGGTCAGAATAAGCTTTAACATTCCCGAAACAAATGTATGTTAACTTACTATTTCTGGGGGAATCGTTGTAGGAATCAGTCTTTGAATATATTTCAAATACTGCAGAATGCTTCGGTTTTCTGAATCTTAAGATAAGGAGAAAAACTATGGATGTTGCAGGAAAGAGAGTGGTTGTCACAGGTGCATCACGAGGTATTGGAGCGGAGATTGCTAAAGAGTTTGCAGCTGCTGGAAGCTATGTGGTGCTGTCGGCGAGATCAAAGGAGGCAATTTCTGAGCTTGCTCATGAAATAAATGGGATAGCTATACCCTTTGATGCTAATGACCCTGAAGATGTACGCGATTACATTAATCATGTAGAAGAAGCAGCAGGACCTATTGATGTGCTGATCAATAACGCTGGGATAGAAAAGAGTACGTTGATTGAGGACATTACTGAGAATGAAATCGAAGAAACACTGCGCGTTAACTTAATCTCACCTCAGATTTTAACCGCCGCTGTGCTACCAAAAATGCTTGCGAGAGGGAGCGGGCATTTGGTCTATACGTCTTCCATAGCGGCAACAACTGGAAACCCTGCTATGTCGGCTTATTGTTCTTCAAAAGCTGGATTAACGCGTTACGCAGAATCGTTGCGGATGGAACTGAGGTATACCCCCTTGGATGTCTCCATTCTTCATCTTGGGCCAGTAGATACAAAAATGTGGGACGGAATTGATACTGACCCGATAATGAAAAAGGCGGTAGATCGTTTCATGAAACTTAAAATCATGGCCGTAGCTGACCCTGAAAAAGTAGCAAAGGCCACAGTGAAAGCTGTGCAAAAGAATAAGAAAGAAGTGCGCCTTCCGAAACGAATGGGGTCCAATGCTGCAATAAATGGTGTGTCTACCAAACTTTTTAACGCATTACTAACTGGCATAGACCCACGAGAAGAAGCAGGGAAAGTTACAGTTCGTTAGATTAACTTCAAAATGTGGGCCTGGTGGGGATCGAACCCACGACCAAGGGATTATGAGTCCCCTGCTCTAACCACTGAGCTACAGGCCCGAATGGATCCTACCCACCAAATCGCCAAGATGGGAAACAAAACAAGCAAAAGCCTTCTCTTTTTGAGAAGGCTTTTCGCTCCGGGGGTGGGGCTCGAACCCACGACCTGCGGATTAACAGTCCGACGCTCTGCCAACTGAGCTACCCCGGAAGGTTGAACGGAGGATACCAGCATTACACTTAGACGGTGTATTCGTGCGAGAATTCCTAACGAAAATAGTTAATCGTTTAATTCGTCAAGGCTTCGTAAGCCAGGTGATAGCGCCAGTTTACGCAAAAGGCGTTGGATTTTAAGCCGTACCGCTTCTTTTGAGATTCCCTGCGATTCCCCGATCTCTTCAAGAGTTGCTTTATCTCCACCATCAAGAGAAAATCTTTTCACTATCACTTCCCGTTCAGCTTCAGATAACTCGTTAAGTGCTTTTCGTAGTTCGTTTTTAACCATTGTTTCCTCAGCCGCGGACTCTGGTGATGGTGACATTTGGTCCTGTATCAGGTCTTCTAGGTCTGACTCCCCTTCACCTACGGCCTTATTTAAAGATACAGCGTCTTGTTTTATAGTTAGTAACTCTTCGACCTCGCGCTCACTCATATCGCATTCTGCAGCGACGATTGAAAGCGAGGGTTCTTTTCCGGTTGCTTGCAGAATTGAATTCTGGATTTTTCTAATACGAGTAATCTTGTTTCTTTGGTATTCCGGAATTTTAATTGTGTGCTGCTCATCAACGTATCGATTAATAGTTTGCTTGATCCAGTCTCTTGCATATGTAGAAAACTTGTTCCCACGGTTTGGGTCAAATTTTTCTACAGCTCGCATAAGCCCTAGGTTTCCCGCCTGAATCAAATCATCTAATGGAACTTTTTGATTGAGATGTGAAGAAGCTAACTTATGGACTAGCCCCTGATTTCGGCTAATCATTACTTCCTTTGAAGACTTTCCTTTTTCTACAATAGCTAAATGCTGATTGATTGTTTCTATTTGATTCACATCTAAGAATTTATGGTTTGAAAGAAAAATCGCACTGATTTCAAGGACTTTCACAAAGTTGTATTCAATGTTTTGACTGGCATCGATTATTGCCTGCACTTGATTGGCTATTTGCGATCTCTGGTTTTTAGTAACGAAATCTTGAACTACTCGTAGAATTTCCAAGCTATGACTGGCAGCTGTTTGTATTTGAGTGCCGTGTGTGCGTTCCTCATTTATTGACAGTAGTTTTTTATCATTTCTCATGATTGTGTGATTCTCTACTCTTATCTATTTCTCTAGCCTTTCATGAAGCCATTCGATAAGAAAGTCTGCTTCCGAAGAAAATAAATCGTAGCCATCGTCTTCCATTGTCTTTATGGCTGTCTTCTCATCGCCTATACCAGTGATGAGTTCTAAGTTATTCGTGGCTTTTGCTTCCTGATGAAGCAAATCTAGCTCGTTCTTTATTCTTCTTATTAATAATTCTCCTACTTGTTTGGAGACGATTTCAGCAGTAAGTGACTCATTGGGTTTTGAGGTTCGTAGTTCTTGAAGGATTTGTGCTTCTTCGCTACTTTGGTCTACCTGTTCTATCGCCTGATCTACATTTTGGCTATTCAAAAGTGCCTCGAACACGTTGCCTTGCGCTTTGGTAGGAAAAAAAATTGCTTTTAATTTGTTTGGGAGAATTTCACCTTGCTCAAGGGTTTGCCGGTTATGGAGCAACACTGCCAAGACCCGGTTTCCTAAGGTAGTTGATATTTTCGTTTCTTTACTTTCGGCCTTTCTTTGATTTTCCACTATCGGCGATGGAGGTTTCCTATTTTGAGGAGGGAGTTGATTTCCTTGGAATGCTTTCTGTTGCGGAGTTTTGCTCGTTTCATCAAATTTTTGCCGAAGCCCCGTATATGGAAGATCCAACTTCTCTCCGATATAACGCACGTAGTCATCGTGGTACATTGCTTCGTGATGGTCTTTTACTATCTGAAGAGCGCTATTGGCGACTAGAACACGTTCTTCAATAGTTTCGACTTTACCTAAATGGATGATGCGATTTATCCTCCAGCGGAGAAATGGATCTGCCTTCTCTAATTGCTGAACAAGATCGTCTAATTTAGATTGCGCAAGATAGTCCCCTGGGTCGTCGCCGCTCGAAAGAGTGGCTGCTTTAATTTGAAGATTGTGTTTCTCTTCCCATTGCGAAAATTTCTCAGCAGCATTTTGCCCTGCTGCATCTGAGTCGAAACTTAAAACAAAGTTTTTTGTGTACCCAGTCAGTTTCTTGACGTGATTTTCTGTCATAGCTGTTCCGCATGGACCTACAGCAACTGGAAGTGACGATTCGAGAAGAGCTATAACATCTAATTGCCCTTCGCAGATAATTATTCGATCTTCTTTTGCTATGTGTTTTTTAGCCCAGTTAAGGCCATAAAGTATTTCGTTTTTTTTGTAGATTTCTGTCTCGGGTGAATTACGATATTTAGGATCTTTTCCACCTGGAAGTTGTCGTCCGCTGAAAGCTATTGGCCTATTTGTGGAATCGAAGATTGTGAACATGATTCTTTCACTAAAAAAGAAATCCGTTGTTTTGTCTTGGTATTCGGATGCTAGGCCTGCTCTTTTTAGAGTGCTTTCTATTTTTTTAGGTATCTCAACTTCTTTTGTACCTGATTCTTTAAAGTATTTTGTTAATGGCTGTTTTAAACTGGCTATGAGCCCATCTGTTAATCCCTTTGTTTTGGGGAAAGAGTAACCGATACCGTAGGTTTGACACATAGCACCTGTGATGCCCCTTTCGCGAAGAAAAGACCGCGCTTTCTGTGCGTCTTTATTATCCATATCAAGTAACCGGTTTATATAAATCTCTGATGCCATCTCTATAGCGACGAAGAGGTCTTTTCGTTTATCTTCTCCTGCTGATCCACCGATCCAATCTTCTGGACCCGGTGATAGTCCAGCTCTTCCCGCTAAACGTTGTACGGATTCGTTGAAATCGCAATTTTCTAGTAGTTGGATAAATTTGAAGATGTCACCGCCTTCTCCGCAGCCAAAACATTTGAAGAATTCTTTCTGCACGTAGTGTGAAGGAGTCTTTTCGCTGTGGTTTGGAAGCGGGCAGTTCATTTTTATTTTTCCGGGCCCAGCATTTTTGGTGTCACCATAGTCGCGGGCTACGTCAGTTAGGTCGGTTGATTCACGAACCTTCTCTATAAATTCCCTGCTCCATCCCATGAGGAAAACATACACGATAGCTGGTGTTTGTTTCCTATTGATTGGCGTTTAAGGACTTTGTATTTTTTGTTGGGCGGCAACGAGCCGCGCTATGGGTAGTCTCGGAGGCGAACAACTAACGTAATTAACTCCTATATCTGCTAGAAACCTAATGGATTCTGGTTCTCCGCCGTGTTCTCCGCAGATTCCAATTTTTATTGCGGGGTTTTGTTTTCTGCTTCTTTGAATAGCTGTTTTGACCAATTCACCAACGCCTGTTTGATCTAGAGTTGAGAAAGGGCTTTCTTCGAGAATTTCTTTATGAATGTATTCGCTGATAACACTTGACTCAACGTCATCTCGGCTAAAGCCAAATGTCATTTGAGTTAGATCATTCGTACCGAAACTGATGAAGTCAACGTGTTTTGCTAATTCTCCAGCTATCAAAGCTCCCCTTGGAGTTTCGATCATTGTCCCTAGAGGTATTGTTATTGGTGATTGTTCTATCTCTTCTCGTATCCAACACAAGATTGTTTCTAATTCTTTCTCTATAGAAACAAGTGGCACCATGATTTCAACCTTGGGCATCTGCCCGTCTTCTATCCGGTCTTGTATTGCTCCTATTAGTGCTTGCGTTTGTGTTCGGTAAAGTCCCTCTATTGAAAGAGCAAGGCGTACGCCGCGAAGTCCGAGCATCGGGTTTTGCTCTTCGTGATTTTCAAGAAATTCATGCAATGGGGCATCAAGAAGTCTGATGGTAACTGGCCTTTCTTGCATTGGCTTAAGGACGTTAATGAAATCTTGTTTTTGGATTTCTCGAAGTTTATTTAGTGCCGCTGTTTGCGTTTTTTCGTTTCTAGAACTTAAAACTTCTTGAATTATTGGTAACCGTTCCCCAAGGAACATGTGTTCTGTTCTACAAAGCCCGATTCCATCTGCACCAGAATTCATTGCATCTTTTGCTTCTTCATTTGTGTCGGCGTTAGCACGCACTCCTAAATGTTCATTTCGGATGTGATCGCACCAGTTGAGCAACGTTTCAAGTTCTTCTGGAACTTTGGCTTCATTGATATCTATGACTCCGCTGAAGATTTCGCCGGTCGCTCCATCAATAGAAATGGTTTCACCTTCATTTATTATTGTCGAACCTACTTTGATAGATCCCTGCTGCACGTTTAGGTCCGTTACTCCGCACACCGCTGGGAGTCCGAGTCCTCTTGAATATATAGCTGCATGGCTGGCAAGGCCACCGTGAGCAGTCACGATACCTGCTGACCAACGCATACCCGGTTCATCCGCTGGACCTGTTTCCATAGCGACCATAATCGCTTGGTCTCCTGCATCTACTGTGTCAAGAACAGTATCGACGCTAAGGCAGAGCTTTCCGGTTGCTGCTCCGGGGGAAGCTGCTATTCCAGTAGATACTGCTGCTGAGGTTTTTCCTTGTGTCGAACTAAATAGAATTTGAGATAAATCTTCGTGGGTTATTTCTTTTATTGCTTCTTCCTGAGTGAGTTCCCCTGAGGTAGCTTTTTGCACTGTTGTGACAATCTTTTCATATGCGCTCACGGTTCTACCTTTTACGAGAGACGTTCGCCGAGGTAATTTAAAAGTTGATCGATGCTGACTCTGTCTTGCTTCATAGAATCTCGATCTCGGATGGTAACAGCGCGATCATCTAGTGTGTCAAAATCTATAGTTACACAATATGGGGTTCCGAGTTCATCTTGCCTTCGGTAACGTTTCCCAATATTTTGTGTTTCATCATAATCTGACATCCATTTTGTTTTCACTAGGTCATATACCTCTTGAGCAGTCGGTGTAAGTGTTTCTTTGCGAGATAGGGGCAGAACTGCAACTTTATATGGAGCTATTCGCTCATCAAATCGTAAAACGGTTCTTGTGTCGTCGTTCACGATTTCTTCATCGTACGCAGCTAGAAGAAATGCCATCATTGATCTGGTGGCGCCTGCTGCAGGTTCAATTACGTGCGGAACGTAGTGTTCCCCAATTTCTGGGTCAAAGTATGTCAACTTTTCACCGGAGTGTTCTGCGTGTTGTTTTAAATCGTAATCTCCTCGGTTAGCGACACCTTCTAGTTCGCCCCAACCCCATGGGAAAAGGAATTCTATATCGCTTGTTCCTGAGCTGTAGTGGCTAAGTTCATCGGCGCCGTGAGGTCGCAATTGTATTTTGTCCTTCGGTATTCCTAGGTCGGTGTACCAATTCATTCTTTCGTTGCACCAGTATTCAAACCATGTATCTGCTTCGTTTGGAGGAACGAAGAATTCCATTTCCATTTGTTCAAATTCTCTGGTTCTGAATACGAAGTTACCTGGGGTAATTTCGTTTCTGAAGCTTTTCCCTATCTGGGCAATTCCGAATGGAGGTTTTTTTCTGGCGGTTTCTTGGACGAGTTTGAAATTAGTGAACATTCCTTGTGCTGTTTCTGGTCTGAGGTACACATCGTGCCCTGCTCCTTCAACAGGGCCTGCATGTGTTTTGAACATAAGGTTGAATGCTCTAGCTTCAGTAAAACTATTTTTTGCACCACATGCCGGGCATGTCCCTAGATCTTCTAGTTGATCTTCTCGGAATCTTTCATTGCATTCTTTGCAATCAACGAGTGGGTCAGAAAAGTTTTCTAAATGACCTGATGCTTCCCATACTGCGGGTGGTGAGAGTATCGCGGCATCAAGGCCTACGACATCATGCCGTAGTTGTACCATTGATTTCCACCATGCATCTTTGACATTACGCAAAAGGAGCGAACCGACGGGCCCATAATCGTATGTTGAACGGAATCCTCCATAGATATCTGCTGATTGAAAAATTACTCCGCGTCTTTTGCAAAGGTTTACAATTTTTTCCATTAAGGAATTAATAGGTTCGGCTTGTTCCATTTTGGAAATGGTAACGCCGGTTTGGGCTAGTGCAGTGGCTTTACGAGAATCTTTAGGGTTATCCCCTTATCTTTAGGGGATATTTGTGGCTGGTTTCTATGTATGGAGCATTTTGGTTGACCGCATTCGTCGTTCTAGAAAATGCTCTATTGCTTTTGTAGCTAAACCCTCTACTTCTTTAGTTGCGTTTGATTCGGGTGCATTAAGAGCTTTACCGAGTTCACCTCCAAGGATATTCTGAAGCAGTGCAACTGCTTCGCTACTAACAGATGTTCCTTTTTTATGGTCCTGACAGAGGAGACCGCCTTCTGAAGCTGAATAAGCAACAACATTTTTCTCAGAGCAATTAACGCAGTGAGATACTTCCGGGTTTGTCCCTTCTAAAGCCATTAGCTTGAGAAAGAAACCTGAAACGAGAAGGGGCGAACTGCGTAGCTCTAATGACTTGAGAGCTTTCAGGAGCATTTGGTGCATAGCTTCAGCAGGCTCACCTGGAAGTGCAATCTGATCTACAGCTTCTAGCATTGCTGCTGCTTTGGTTAATCGATCAAAGTCCTCTCTTATTTTCGGGAAATAATTGATTGTCTCTACTTGGGTTATCAAGTCGAGTTCTGACTTTCCCACGTGAATCTGAAGAGCAACATGTGTTGTTTGCTCTAACCGGGAACCAAATTTACTTTTTGTCTTTCGAACTCCTTTTGCTACTGCCCTGATCATTCCTCTATCCGGACTCAGAATAACTATGATTCTGTCAGCTTCTCCCAGCTTGTAAGTTCTGAGAACGATGCCTTCAGTTCTGTGGTACCGACTCACAACTCACCGAATCTTCTGGAACGATTTTGATATTCTTTGACTGCTTGATGAAATGTTTTCCTAGTAAAGTCCGGCCAAAGGTCTTCTAGGAATAGCAATTCGCTGTAGGCAGATTGCCAGAGGAGGAAATTTGAGAGACGCTTTTCTCCCGATGTTCGAAGGATAAGGTCGGGTTCGGGCAGTTCGTTATCGTAAAGGTATTTTGAAATTCTGTTTTCGGTTACTTTTGTTTCTTCAATACCTGATCTAATTATTGCTTTAACAGCATCAACGAGTTCAGCTCGTCCTCCGTAATTGAATGCGATGGTAAAAATAAGACCGGTGTTTTCTTTTGTGAGGTCCCTTGCTTTGTCCATATCGTTCAAAAGACCTTTTGGAACTCTCCAGTTTTCCCTTCCTATGAATTGGATCTTGACGTTACGTTCGTGAAGTTCATCTCTTCTTTTCCTAATTGTCTCACGGTTGAAATTAATTAAAAACTGAACTTCTTTTTTGGGCCTGTTCCAGTTTTCAGTTGAAAACCCGTAGACGGTAAGCCATGGGATACCTATCTCGATTGCTCCTTCAATGCATTCAAATAGAGCTTCTTCTCCGCGTAAGTGACCCTCTGTTCTTTGAAGCTGCCTTTGTTCAGCCCAGCGACCATTGCCATCCATGATCACGCCAACATGTTTGGGCAGCGCCTTTGGGTCTATTCCCAGGTTTTTAATTTTAGAATTACTGAATCGTTTTGTGGCCACATTGAAACGCTATCTCTCTCTTTGTTGGTATGGGTGCATTTACGTATTAGATATTGATCTCGGAGACATCCACCTTTTGATAGATTATGGCCTCTAAGTTTTGGCCATGTCATCAAGTCATGGAGATTGGGCGAATGCTGTTAGGTATTTCCACGGAAAAGGTGCTGCTCCGCGTCGAACGATACATGTTCCGGTTTTTGCGATTGCAGTTTTTTTTCTTTCTGCATTAACTATTTTGGCTTTGATAGTTGAATTTTCTTAATTCACGGATCTTGGACTGTCGTGATCAGTAACCGAGTCGTCGTATTTCATCTGGTCGTTTTTGCCAATTTTTGTCGACGTTAACTTGCAGCTCAACATGTGTTCCTTCTGCTAGTTGCTTTCGGACTTCAGTGCCGACTCTTTTTAAGTTTTCACCTTTGTGCCCGATAACAATTCCTTTTTGGCTTTCGCGCTCAACTAGGATTTCTATTCGTATCCGGGGCCATTCCCATTCGGTTACTCGGGTAGCTATGGAGTGCGGTAACTCTTCTTTCATTATTCGAAGAAGTTGTTCTCGCACTAATTCTGCTACGTAGTCTCTGTCAGTCATATCTGAAGTTTGATCAGCAGGATAGAACATTGGACCTTCCGGTATTTGCATATTGAGATGCGAAAGCAATACTTCTAGTCCCTCGCCTGTTTTGGCTGAAACTGGGAAATACTCTGCAAAGTCAAACTCTGAGGCTTCGATAAGTCGTTCAGCTATCTGGCTTTTTTTGGCTTTATCACATTTATTTACTAGGACTATTGCTTCTTTAGGTAGTTTCTCAGCTATGAAACGGTCGCCTGGACCGATTGGTGCTGTTGCATCTAGGACTAGGCAGATTAAGTCAATGTCATTGATTGCGGCTGTTGCAGTTGTATTTAGTCTTTCTCCTAATGATGTTCTCGGGCGATGAATTCCAGGAGTGTCGACAAATATCAGTTGAGAGTTAGGTTTATGCAATACACCTCTTATTTGGTGACGCGTTGTCTGGGGCTTGTTTGATGTGATGGCGATTTTTTCTTCACAGATCTTATTGACTAAGGATGATTTGCCAACGTTAGGTCGTCCAACAACTGATACGAACCCTGAACGATATTTTTCTGTAGTGCTTTTCACAGTTTTGCTAGAGTTCTCATTTTGTTCTTCGGAATTTTTCATATATTTTCTACTATCGCAGGCGTAAATAAGACCCTCGCTATTCGGCGACCTTGGACTCGTTCTACTAGAAAATGGTGGTTGTCTAATTGAACCACTTCTCCGACCTTGGGAACGTGCCCAAGGGAATTGAATATCAGACCACCGACAGTGCTCCAGTCTCCTTCTGGTAGGTCTATATTGAGTATCGCATCTAGATCGTCAAGATTAGCCCTTCCATTTACGCGAAGTTTTCCATTATCCAATTTCTCAATCATGGGTGGCTCTACATCAAATTCGTCAACTATTTCTCCAACTACTTCTTCGATAAGGTCTTCTAGGGTTACGAGACCTGCTGTCCCTCCGTATTCATCAATAACTATTGCTATATGAAATTTTTCTGCTTGCATCTCTCTTAAGAGTTGCGAGATTTTCTTTGATTCTGGGACGAAGACTGGCTTTCGCATAATCTTGGCAACAGAATCTTCTTTACCGCCATCTCTGAGAGCTTTCATTAACTCCTTTGAGTAAATAATTCCTGTGATGTCATCAATATTTTTTTCGTAGACAGGAAGTCGGCTGAAGCCTCTCTCTATGACAATTTCAATCGCTTCATTTATCGTTTCAGTAATTTTTACTGCGGCTATATCGGGTCGAGGGACCATTACTTCGTGGGCGACCGTATCTCCGAATTCAATGACATGTTCTATTAGTTGTCTTTCGTCTTCATTAATGGCATCGCTAGCTGCTGCTTCTTCTGCGAAGGCAAGTAGTTCTTCTTCTGAAACCTCGCCTTCTGAAAGCCCGTTAGGAATTTTCGCCCCCATTCTTTGCACTATGCCGTTTGCTACCCACCGAAGTGGAGCTACAGAGGATAAGAGTTTAACCAGTGGCGCTGCTCTGGTTGCGCTTCTATCTGGATGCGCTAGTGCCCAGCTTTTGGGCAATGCTTCAGAAATTGCATACAGGAGTAAGAGTTCACCTACGAAAACAGCAGCTAATTCCCACACGCCCCAATTGTGGAGGACGAGTATAGCGACGAGAGTTGCGGCACCTATTTGGCATGCTAGGACAACAAAAAGTATCGGGTGGAGAACATGCTCTCTTCTTTCTATAAGTTCTCTGAGAACACCTGCCCCCTTTCTCCCTTCTTCTACTAATGCTTCAGCTCGTGCAGTGCTTACTCTTGTGATTGCAGTTTCGGCAGAAGCCAGTAGCGCCGCTGCTGCTATCAAGACGACAAGAGCGATAAGGGCGATGATTTCTGACTGACTCATGCTACGAATAGGTCAGCGAGCAACTGTTTCTCGCGATCTTTCATTATTAGGGAGTCGTCTGATGTTGCATGATCGTAGCCGAGTATGTGAAGAACACCATGTAAGACTAGTAGCGCTATTTCTTCTTCAAATTCTTTTTTTTGTGCTGCGGCATTCTGTCTTGCTACTTCGGGGCATATCACGACATCGCCTAGGAGTTGTGGAGATTCGCATTCTGTTGGGTCTTCAGCATCAATTGGGAATGCGAGGACATCGGTTGGGCCGCTTTTTCCTAAATGCATTGAATTTAGATTCGCCATTTTAACTTCATCGACGAATATCAAATTAAGTTCACCGCTTGGGGCTTCCTCAGCTCGTAAAGTTGCCGTGGCTAGTTTTTCCCATCGGTTTGTATCAATATTTATCTCTGGGTGGCCTACGGGAAAATCTGCTCCGACATAAACTGTCAAGATTTCTTTCCTTTATCTGACTGTTTTTCATATGCATCCACAATTGCTTGAACAATCCGGTGCCGAACTATATCTCGACTTGTTAAGTGAATAAATGATATATCGTCAATCCCTTTGAGAATATTTTCTAACTCTCCAAGCCCTCCTCGGCTACCTGTTACGTCTATTTGTGTCATATCGCCTGTAACGACTACTCGAGAGCCAAATCCAATTCTGGTGAGGAACATCTTCATTTGCTCAGGTGTAGTGTTTTGTGCTTCATCAAGAATCACGAAAGCATCATTTAAGGTTCGGCCACGCATAAAGGCAAGAGGTGCCACTTCAATCACGGCTTCTTCCAGAAATCGTTCGACGCTTTCTATTTCCATCATGTCGTATAGAGCGTCATAGAGAGGACGTAGATACGGATCGACCTTAGCCATCAAGTCCCCTGGCAGGAATCCAAGTCGTTCTCCAGCTTCAACTGCTGGGCGCGTAAGAATTATTCTTCGTACTTCCTTTGCTTGTAATGCTTTGACAGCCATTGCCACTGCGAGCCAGCTTTTTCCTGTTCCTGCAGGACCTATGCCAAAAGTAATGACATTGTTTGCGATAGCTTCAATGTACTGTTTCTGCCCTTTAGATTTTGGCCGTATGTTTCTGCCTCGCACCTTAAGAATTTCTGAACCGAAAATATCTGATGGTTTTTCATCGGCAAGCACCATATCAATTGACCTTCCTAAGCTCGTGGAATCAATCACATGTCCGTTCTCAAGCAAAATAACCATTTCTTCAAACAGTGCACCAACTTTTGCAGCATTTTGACCCTGAATTGAAATTTGGTTACCACGTGCATGGATGGTCGCATCAGGAAAAGCTGCTTCAATCGACTTCAGATGTAGATCTCTCTCTCCGAAAAGGCCAGGCATAAGGTGGTTCCCTGGAATGCTAATTTTAACCCTTGATTCACTCATCGTCGTTTATAGGGTATTCCAATGTGCTGTTATTGCCAATACGAGTTCCAAAGTCGCTGTGGAGTTCCACATTATGAGATTTCAACAATAATCTTGCCAATGTTCTGATTTCGTTCCATGCGTGTGTGGGCATCACCTATTTCACTGAATTGTTTAATGCTGTCAATCAATATCCTAAATTCTCCAGTTGTGAATTTAGGTATTACAAAATCAGTGATTTTTTTTGTTAATTCAATTTTTTCCTTCTGTGACCGTGTTCTAAGAACTGTCCCAATAAGTGAGATTCTTTTGCGAAGTAATATGCCAAGATCAATTTCAGGTTTTCCTAAACCCATTAATCCCACTTGTATGATTCTTCCTTGCGAAGACACTGACTGAAGATTCTTAGCTAAATATTCTCCTCCGACAAGATCAATTATGACGTTTACCCCTTGGTTATTTGTCCATTCGAGAATTTCTTTGACGAAGTCGCCTTTCGTGTAGTCGATAGCTAAATCTGCACCAAGTTGGAGACAGGTATCGATCTTTTTTGTTGATGCGGTCGTAGCTACTTCAGCGCCGATAGATTTTGCTATTTGAATAGCGGCGGTTCCAACACCTGATGCTCCTGCATGGATGAGGCATGTATCTCCGGTGGCAAGATTCCCTTTGTCAATAAGTGCATCGTAAGCTGTAAACCATGCTTCAGGTATTCCTGCTGCTTCCGTAAATGAAATATTTTGAGGAATAGGGATTACCTGCTTTTCGTGGACAGTAAGAAATTCTGCGTATGCCCCTCCTGCTACGATTCCCATGACTGGGTCTCCTTTTTGATAGAGCGCTGCGCCATTGCCACTTGCTGATACAGTCCCTGCGAACTCTAGTCCAGGTATTTCGTGTTGTGCCGGTGGGCCTGGGTAAAAACCCTTCCGTTGAAGAATGTCTGCTCTATTTAGGGCTGTTGCTTTTACGTTGATGAGCAATTCTTCTTTGGCAGGTTTTGGGGTTTGAATTTCTTTATCCTGGAGTACTTCGACTCCTCCATATTCTTCAAGAACTATTGCCTTCATCAATTTGAACTATCTTTTTGGGCGAGTTTACGTAATTCATATTTAAGAACTTTTCCTGATGCATTTAGAGGGAGGTTGTCTAAGAACTTGATAACTCTCGGGGTTTTAAAATTAGCCATCTCTTTCCTACACCATTGAATTATCTCCTCTTCAATGGGTGTCTCACCGGCCGCTGAGACAATAAAGGCACATCCCACTTCACCTAATCGTTGGTCAGGGATACCGACGACAGATACTTGGCCTATGTGAGGGTGACGCAACATGGTTGCTTCAACTTCAGCTGGATACACATTAAATCCACCATTTATGTACATGTCTTTTTTCCTATCGGTGATTACAATGTTTCCTTCTGGGTCCATTATTCCGATATCTCCTGTTGATAGCCATCCGTCCTCATCAATGGTTTCGGCAGTCTGGGTTGGGTCGTTTAGGTACCCAACCATGATGTTGTATCCTTTTACGATGATTTCTCCTGGCTCTCCAAGTGGAACTTCTTTACCTTCATCGTCGATGATTTTGACTTCCATTCCCGGCATAGCCCTTCCAGAGGTATTTGCTATAGTCTCCGGGTCGTCATCGTGACGACACATTGTTGCTAAACCGGAGCCTTCTGTCAATCCATACCCCGTGACGATTTTTTCAAAGCCTAAACGTTCTCTCATTTGTATAATCATCTCTACTGGAATAGCTGCTGCTCCTGTGACTGCTAGCCGCAAGGTTGACATGTCAAAGTCTTTTAGATTCGGATGGTTGAGGATTGTTTGATAAATAGCTGGGGGTCCCGGAAGCATCGAGATGCGGTCCTTGGGGACACGTTCCATTACTTGTTGAACGTCAAAAACTGGGTGCGGTAAGATGCATGAGCCTTTCATTATGCAAGCAAGAATTCCTGCGTTCAGGCCGAATGAATGAAAGAAGGGGTTGATAATAAGGTAGCGGTCACCTTGTTCGAGGCCGATAATGTCTGCCCAATCGTTATAACCTCGAACGACCGCGGCGTGGGTCAGCATTGCTCCTTTTGGCGCTCCAGTTGTACCTGAGGTAAACATGATATGGCATAGGTCTTCTCCGGCGACTGAACCTTTACGTTGTGCGAATTCTTTTTGCTTACATGCTGTTGCACGTTCTAAAAATTTTTCAAACTGTATTGTTCCTTTTGTTGAGCTTCCCCGGAGTACGATAATTTCATCAATTTTTTTGTCGGCTTGCACTTCTTTAAGAAGATCAACATAATTTGTGTCTAGGAAATCTGTCACTGTGAAAAGAACCTTTGCTTCCGCTTGCTCAATTACATAGGCTGCTTCTTTACCTTTAAATCTTGTGTTTATTGGAACAAGTATGGCTCCTGCTACATGAACTCCAAGAGCTGCAACTATCCATTCCCATGTGTTGGGAGCCCATATTGCAATTTTATCTCCAGATTTAATTCCTGAAGATATCAATGCTTTAGCTGCTTGGTATATGGCTTCTCTCAATTCCAGGAAGCTCCAGTTAACTTCTCCGTCTACGAGAGCTTGGAGAGGGCCGTACGTCTGCGCAGATGCGTCTATCAATTCTGGTATTGTTCGCCAATTTGGTTCATTCATCACTGTTAACCCTATAGCGGCTTTAGACATCAAGCGAACAGAACAGTTGGTTCTTACTGAAGCCCTCCGTAAGTTCCGCCTGCTACTGGTATGGCTGCCCCTGTGATGTAACCAGCTGCTTCGGAGCAAAGGAAAGCAGCGATCTTTCCAAAATCTTCTGCTGATCCAATTCTCTTCATAGGCACTGTTTTTGCTAATTCTTCCAAGTCTGCGTCTCCGTATATTTCCCTGACACGATCTGTTGCGTGAAAACCGGGTTGGATAGAGTTCACGGTTACATTATTTTGTGCAACCTCTAGTGCGAGTGTTTTGAGGAAGCCAGTTGCTCCTGCTCTTGCTGTGTTAGATAGCATGATGTTTGGTATTGGCTGCCGAACAGAAATAGAGGTGATGGCGAGAACTCTCCCCCATCCCTTTTTCTGCATTTCTGGGACTGTTTCTTTAGTCATAGCTACTATTGACATCAGATTTAGTTCAAGGGCTGCAAGGTACTGGTCAATCTCAGTAGTCTCAAATGTTCCAGGTGGAGGGCCGCCAGCATTGGTAACAAGAATTTCGATACTAGATCCCAACGCATCGTTTGCCTGTTTTACAAGCTGTATTGACCCTTCTACCGTTGAGACGTCACCAATGATAGGTATGGCATTGGGGATAGTTTCTGCAGCCTTATGGAGACGTTCTTCGTTTCTACCAGAGATAACGGTTTTACATCCTGACTCAGCCAATGCCTTGGCTGTTGCATAGCCAAGACCTGCTGAGGATGCAGCTACGAGGGCTGCCCGCCCATTTATTCCTAGATCCATATATAAATCGTAGCGGTTGGAGTGATATTTTTCTGTTACCTTTTTGTTTGTTAAGAATTATCTAGAGCGCGCCCTAAAAGTACCTTGGATAGATGTCTTCTATATTCTTGTTGACCATGAATGTCTGATGGCGGGGTAAGTCCGTCATCAGCTAATCCAGCTATATTTTCATTTGATTCGCCAGAGTTAAGGGCTGTTTCTGACGCAGCTGCTCTAACAGGAGTTGACCCCATATTAATCATTCCGATTCCTGAGTTTTCTCCGTGTTGAAGAGCGCACCCTACGATGGCCCAATCTTGGGCTCTTCGGTTAAATTTTTGGAATGACCATTTTTCACCTGTGTATTTTGGAAATTGAATTTCAGTCAGAAGTTCATCTTCTGAAACTGCGGTTTCCCAGAAATCGGTAAAGAAGTCATCGGCCTCCACGCTTCTTTGGCCATTCGGTCCAGAAATAATCAAGGATGCTCTCGTAGCAAGCACAACAGCTGGTAGATCTGAAGCAGGGTCGCCATGACAGAGTGAGCCTCCTATTGTTCCTCTGTTCCTAACTTGAGGGTCCCCTACATGACTCGCTGCATGTGCGAGCAGTGGAATGTGTTCTCCAAGCACTTCAGATTGTTCAACTTGACGATGCTTTGTTAGCGCTCCCACTGCGACTATGTCCCCTCTGTCTTCTATAAATGAAAGGTCCTTTACTCCTCCTATGTCTATTAGGACTTCTGGAGTAGCAAGTCTGAGTTTCATTAATGGAATCAATGAATGTCCACCTGCGAGCAGTTTCGCTTCGTCACCGTATTCAGTCAAAAGAGCAATCGCTTCTTCAGAAGATGATGCTGGCTTATAATCAAATTTTGCTGGGATCATGATCCTTCTCCTATCTGAACTGGTATTCCATCTGGGTTATTTGCAGCCCATTGAACAGACCGGACGATCATTTCGTATCCTGTGCATCGACAGAGATTCCCTTCTAGATTACTTCTTATTTCTTCTTCTGTTGGTTTAGGATTTTCTTGAAGTAAGGCCGTAGTTGCCATGAGCATTCCTGGTGTGCAGTATCCGCATTGAAGTCCATGCTCTTGTCGGAAACCCTCTTGGACAGCTGAGAATGAACCATCAGCATTTGCCAGGCTCTCTACCGTTTCTACTGCCTGATTATTGGCTTGAACTGCTAGCACTGTACATGACTTCACAGCCGCACCTTCTAGTAGCACGGTACACGCTCCGCAATTGGATGTATCGCACCCTATATGTGTTCCTGTCAAACCACATTCTTCCCTAATGAAATGCACAAGTAGTGTTCTGGGATCAACATCTTTTTCGTAATTACTTCCATTTATTGTTAGTGAAATTGGGTATGTCATTGGGAACCTCCATTAAGAATTTTCCATATTTTTTGTGGAGTTGCAGGCATATCAATATGTGAAACACCAAGGTGGCGAACCGCATCAACAACAGCATTAATAACTGAGGGAGGTGTACCTACTGAACCTGATTCTCCTATTCCTTTGGCTCCAAGGGAGTTATTCGGATTAGGGGTGTTAATTCTTCCTGAAGTGTACTTTGGAAGATCAGGTGCTCCAGGCATTAGATAGTCAATAAAGGTTGCTGTTGTTGGTTGGCCGTTTTCGTCATAAGTAAACTCTTCATAAAGAGCTTGCGCTATACCTTGAGCGACCCCACCGTGCACTTGCCCCTCAGCAAGTAGTGGGTTGATGACCGTACCGCAGTCATCAACTAGGTATATATCGCGTATCTTAACGTCTCCGGTTTGTTTGTCTATTTCCACGACACACGCATATGCCCCGGATGGGAAACTAAAGTTTGGTACTTCTTGCAGAATAGTTGTGTCTAAGGAACCGGGGTCCATGTCTTCTGGCAATTCAAGGCGTTGGAAGCTAAAAGTAGCTACCTCAGCCCAAGATAAACTTTTACTTGGTGTCCCTTTAACAAAGAGAGTCCCATCTTCTACTTCAATATCAGCAGGGTTAGCTTCTAGCTTATGCGCAGCTACTTTTTTAGCATTCTCAACAATTTTTAGTGAAGCATTTTTGACTCCCTCTCCCCCAACTGCGACTTGCCGTGATCCCATAGTTCCGATGCCTTGAGGGATCGTCGCCGTGTCTCCGTGCCGAACTGATATGTTCTCAAAATCAATGCCTAAAAATTCTGAGGCAATTTGGGCGAAAGTTGTTACTGTGCCTTGCCCATGTGGTGATGCACCAGTATAAATAATTGCTGAACCATCTGGTTGAATCCGAATTTGAACAGATTCCCATGATCCTAGATGGCCAAATCCTTCTAAAGATCCTGGAGGGCCAAAGCCGGCTATTTCAAGCCAACTGGAGAATCCAACACCAATTAATGGTTTTGTAGGGTCATCTTGATTCGCGCTTTGTTCTTTTCGAATAGCTTCGTAGTCCATGATTGTAAGCAGTTCATCCAACGCTCCTTCAAAATTTCCGCTGTCATAGACTGCTAATTCAGAGTGTGTGACATAGGGGAAGCTTTCTTTGGGAATGTAGTTTCGCCTGCGAACTTCAGTTGGGTCCATATCTAGCTTGTATGCAATATGATCAATTGAACGTTCGATTAGGTATGTAGCTTCAGGTCGCCCTGCACCCCTATATGCGGCAATTGGGGTGGTATTGGTGAGAACATTTCTCCAAGAAATTGATACGTTAGGGATCACATAGCAACCTGCTGACATCGCAGTCGTCAGAACGGGCATTCCCATTCCCGTCCCATCGGCGTACCCGCCCATATCTTGAGTTGCGAATACTCTTAACGCGAGTATTTTGCCTTCATCGTCAAAGGCGATGTCTACTTCTTGTTCTTGTGCTCGGCCATGGTACATTGATGTCATTGCTTCACTTCGGGTTTGAGTGTATTTGACAGGCCTGTTTAGTATCCGTGAAAGAACCGGAGCAACGAAGAACTCGGGAGTGAAGTTAATTTTTTGACCAAATCCGCCTCCAACATCCGGTGTAATAACTCGGCATTGATCTTGCGGGATTCCAAGCCATGCACTGACCCGATTTCTGAGGTGATGAGGTGCCTGAAAACTTGCCCATAGCGTCAACCCTGATGGCCCATGGTCTGCTAGGCATGCGTTTGTTTCGATGGGGGCGGCTGTGCATCTGTTGTTAGTCAGAAATAATTTCTCTGAGTGAGGGGCATCATCAAAGATTCCCTGATGATCGTCAGCTGATGGGACTTCTGCGACTGTGTTGGAACCTAACTCTTCATAAAGTAGTGGTGCTTCAGCGGCTGTGGCTTCAGCTATGTTTGTGACCGCTCCTAAAGGTTCATAGTCAATGAATACTAGTTCGGCTGCGTCTGCGGCTGCGTATTTATTCTCTGCTACTACAACTGCGATAGCTTCACCAACGAAACGAACTTTATCGGTAGCTAATGTTGGACGTTCTAGCCCTGGTACGCCTGGCAGTGGCGGAAGGTTAAGGTCTTGAGATGTCCAAACCCCTAGGACGCCTTCGCTTTCCTTTGCTGTTGTTGTGTCGATATTTAGGATTCGCGCATGAGCTTCGGTGCTTCTTACAAATACCATGTGGGCTGTTCCCGTTAGTTGTATGTCATCAACAAATTGGCCGCGCCCCGTTAGTAGATTCGGGTCTTCTTTCCTAATAACTTTAGCTCCAACTACTGACATAGTTCCTCCCCATTTGTTATGGAGAATAGTCTGGTTTTTGCCTTTAATTCAATCGGAGGAAGGAATTCCTTATTTGCTTATGTTATTTTAAGCTTTCCTGTATGACCCCAGCCATTCACGCTCTCGATGAGGCAAATATCCAATATCAACTTTTAGAATATAGCCATGAAAGAAGTAATGATGGTTTTGGAAATGAGGCTGTAGAAAAACTCGGCCTTAGTGATGACGTTGTTTTCAAAACTCTTCTTGTCCAATTGAGCAGTCAAGAAATTATCGTTTGCCTTGTTCCTGTTGGGTTGTCTTTGAACTTGAAAGCAGTTGCTCGTGCTGCCGGTGCAAAAAAAGCTGCTTTAGCACCAATTCGTACCGCTGAAAAAAGAACAGGCTACGTTACAGGAGGGATTTCTCCCTTTGGCCAACTTCGGGAACATCGAACTTTTATTGACAAGTCAGCCTTTCCTCTTAATCTCATTTATGTTAGTGCCGGCAGGCGCGGTTTGGAAGTTTGTGTTCCACCTGAAGCTTTTTCAGTCCTTCTTGGTGCGACTTTCGTTACACTCACTGACTATGAGTGAAAAGAATTTGTCAATGCATCTATCGAAAGAAGAATTTCAGAAGTACGGTTACCGTCTTGTTGACTGGCTTGCAAACTATTTTGACACTATGGAAGATAATACTGTTCTTCCTAAAGTGCAGCCTGGAGATATTCGGGCGATGATGCCTACCTCTGCTCCTGAATCTGCGGAATCAATGGATGAAATAATTGATGACTTAGACCAAATTGTGATGCCGGGTATGGCTCATTGGCAACATCCTGGCTGGTATGCGTTTTTCCCGTCGGGTGTTTCTCCCGTTTCTGTTCTCGGGGAGTTTGTTGCTGCAGGTCTCGCTACCCAAGGGATGATGTGGTCTACTGCCCCATCTGCAACTGAAATTGAAAATACTGTTCTTGATTGGCTTGTAGAGCTTCTTGGGCTTCCTACCCAATGGCGGATCGATTCGGGTCAAGGCGGTGGGGTTTTGCAAATGAGCGCTTCTGACTCTACGCACCTGTCATTAGCTGTCGCACGACATCATGCAGGACTTAAAGGTTACGAAACCGAATCTCTAGTCGCTTATGGGTCATCGCAAGCACATTCTTCTATCGAAAAAGGGGCGAGAATTGCTGGGTTCAAGCATATTCGTGCTGTCCCTGTTGATGACTCCTTCGCCATGGACCCAACTGCACTGGCAACATTGATAGCTGAGGATCTTGAAGCAGGACTTAAACCTACATGGGTTTGTTCAGCAGTGGGGACGACAAGCACCACTGCAATGGATCCAATTCGTGATATTGCGAAGATAGCGAAGAAACACGATATGTGGCATCACGCGGATGCTGCTTACGCTGGTAGCGCCATGATCTGTCCTGAGTTCAGAGATCTTCAGGATGGCGTTGAACTAGTTGATAGTTACACATTCAATCCTCACAAGTGGCTGCTAACTAATTTTGATTGTTCAGTTTTCTGGGTTGCCGATCGATCAACGCTAATTGATGCTTTAAGTATTCTCCCACCTTATTTAAGGAATGAAACTTCTGGTAATCCTTCTGCAGTTGACTATCGAGATTGGCATGTTCCATTGGGACGTCGTTTCAGAGCATTGAAACTTTGGTTTGTTCTACGTTCATATGGTGCGGAAAATTTACGTTCTTTTATTCGCTCACATGTTGATTGGGCGATAGAACTTGAACGAAAAATTATTAATGACGAACGATTTGAGATTGTGGCTCCGAGGACTTTAGCTTTGATTTGCTTCCGCCATGTTGGCGGCGATGGTTCAACACATGAACTCGCCGAAGCTATAAATGCAAGTGGTTCAGCATATGTAACACCTTCGATAATTGACGGCAAGGCGTTTATTCGTGTATCTATAGGGTCGACGTGGACTCAGCAGCATCACGTGGATTCTCTTTGGGAGCTAATCACGAATAACGCTAATCGCCTGTAATCCGGTTTCACAGGGGGGTCTGAATGTCTGTGGGTAAAGCAGTTGTTACAGGGGCTAGCAGAGGTATAGGGAAAGCATCTGCTATTGCGTTAGCTAAAAGTGGATTTGATGTTGCGATAACTGCTCGCACGGTCTTGCGTAATGACCCCTCACCTGAACCATCTGGTATGAGCGCTGAAATGCTCCCCGGTTCGCTTGAAGAGACTGCTGAGGTGATTCGTTCATTTGGCGTAAAGGCCTTTCCTATGTACATGGACCTTATGGATAGGGACCAGTTGGTTCCGACTGCCGAGGCAATTATCGAGACTTTAGGGCATGTTGATGTACTTCTCAGCAATGCTGTCTATAGCGGTCCGGGTAATTATGGGAAATTTCTTGATAACGACTTGGATGCGGTTGCTGACCGCATTTTTGGCAATATAACAGCCCAGTTGTTCTTTCTTAAACCCATTCTTGCTTCAATGGTGGAACGAAAAAGCGGAATATTGTTATTTATGACTTCGGCTGCTGCTTACGAGCCTCCCTTTGCTATGCCTGGTGAAGGAGGCTGGGGGTCTGCCTATACAATTTCCAAAGCTGGTTTTCACCGCTTGGCGATTCAACTTGGTTTTGAGTATCAAAATAGCGGAGTGATAACTCTCAATCTTCAACCGGGGCTCGTCGCAACAGAACGAGTAAAACTTGTTCGTGGACCTGTTGAAAACGTTGCATCCTTGGGAGTATCTCCGGCAATTATTGGTAAGGTTGTTGCCCACGTCGTGAGGGAACAAGGTAATTATGTTTCAGGTGAAACTATTCAACTGCAAGAGGTTGCCAGAGATCTAGGGTTACTTGTTACGAATTCTTGATTTGAACAATTTCTGCATATTCATTTACGGAGTCCAAAAATTCAACTCTTGTTGCCTCATACTCTTTTCCTATTGGGCTTAGCATGACAGGGATGTGGGTGATCCCCATTTCTGACATTTCTTGGATCCGCTCAAGGTATTTCTGAGGTTCCCAATTCTTTGAACCAAATCTTCCGGCATCCCATGGCTCAATAGAGATAAATGGCTTTCCTTTTCTTCCGTGTTTACTCCATTTTTCATTAAGTATGCTTATTCTTTTTTCTAAAGCAGCCATATCCGTAATTGCTGTTGTTTTCACGAATTTTTCCATTCCTTTTGGTGTAGCCATGGGTATCCACCCTTCACCGAAGCGCACAACACGCTCTAAAGCGTTCTTGGAATTTCCACCTACCCATATTGGAGGAGAGGAGAAACCAGTTTTTTGAGATGGAATTGGCAATGAAATAATTTCTCGCGCGTCGTAACCTTGTCCTTTGGCTGAAATTGGATTTCCGGTCCATGCTTGTCCAAGTATTTCTAAATATTCGTTAAGTAATTGGCCTCTGTTCTCGTAATCAACCCCTGTGGCGAGAAACTCATCTTCAAGATATCCAGCGCCTATTCCAAGTATGAGGCGCCCTGCGGAAAGGTTGTCAAGGCTAGATACAACTTTCGCAGTTAGGAATGGATTGCGGTAGGTGAGGATATAGAGATTTGTTAGCAACTTGATTTTTTTGGTAGCCGTTGCTGCGGCCGCGAGTGTAACCATAGGGTCAAGGGTGTGATGACCGCCAGCGTTGAGAAACGATTTTGATGGCGCAGGGTGATCTGTTACAAAAATTCCGGCGTATCCAATTTCCTCAACTGTTGAAGCGATTTCTGAAATCGCTTCGCTGGTTCCAAATTGGTCAATAGACTCTACATGGTCAGTGGGTAAACCGAGGATGTACTGCATTTGAATCCTTTGAAATCCGAGAGTGTTCGTAAGCACAACTTTATTACAAGAATAAGCTTTTAACTTGCGATACGTTTATCCACTTGTTGGTGCGCTTTGAGTTGAGGTCTTTTCTTCAGCGATTGAGATTCTAGGAAAGAGGTTTCACTTTCTCTAGTTTGGATGAAACTGGCTTAAGCTTCAGAAGGGTCCCATCCGGTTAGAAAGTCATCTAGCGGAACATCAAATGTTCGTAAAGCCATTGACACTAGTGTGTACTGGCCAACTGCGAAAACTAGATCCATCAATTGTTTCTCGTTCCAATGACCACTCAGCGATTTCCACGTATTCTCACTAATTCTTTTCTCATGGTGGAGTTCATCAGTTGCTTTAATTACGAGCTGTTCTAAAGTATTCCAATCCCCCTCTGGTCCCTCTTTAATTTGCTCTATTTCTTCGGGGGTTAACCCTGCATCGGTTCCAATGACCTTATGCTGAGCCCATTCGTATTCTGATTGGCATAGCCACCCAGTGCGTAGGATCGCTATTTCTCTTTCTCTGGCGGGAATTGTTGATTTAAATAAAACGTGATTTGAGAAGACGAGCCAACGTCGAGCTAGATCTGGATGCCGGGCCAAGGTTAAGAAAATATTCCATGGTCGGCCTGCATCAATCATTGGTTGCAGCACAGTTTCAGCTTCAGGGTCTAAGTTATCGATATCTAAGGGTTGAATCCGGGGATTATTCATTCTCTTCTTTCTGTCCGTTGTCAGATTTTTTAGGCCTTAAAAGAAGTGCCAATCCTATGAGGATGACTACTCCCAGCCCAAGGAGCAACCATGCAACATTGTTTCCCTTTGACGCTAGAAGCTCAAAAGCATACCCTCCATCGTTCAGGTCCCCATCAAGTGATGTGACCATGTAACGAATAACGTATTGACCTGGGTCAGGTAGTTGCGGAACCTCTGCTTTTATAGTGAATTTAGAAACGAAAGTAGTTTCACCTATTGGAATGTCTTTTCCTTCTCTAATAGTTGCTAAATAGATTTTTGCCTTTTCGTCTTGTACAAGTTCACTTGTGAAGGTTAGTTCTATGAAACTGATGTCATTTATTTTGCTAGCTCGTTCCGGTGTCGAATCAACTAGTGTTGTGTGCGCATGTAGTGGGCTGAAGCTAAAGAAACAGCACATCAGCACGGTAAGGCTTAAAATACTTATGCTATGTTTGACGTTTTTTCTCATAACTTGATTCAACCACAGTATTTAAAAGGTTCCACGCATTAGGTTTCTTGTTAGCTGTTTCTTTGCACTTCCGTTAAGGTTCGCTCATGGAATATGTGACAAATCTTATGGATGTGAGCGTCAATCCGGGCGAATGGGCGCGTCAACGTGAAGACGAGGGTTGGGATGTCCTCTCAGTGGCTGATCATTTCTATACTGATCACCGTCCTTTCCCACACGTATGGGTAGCGGTAACTGCTATTGCCGCAGCTACTAGCAATGTAAAAGTGACGACGTCTTTCGTCAATAACTTACTTCGCTCGCCTGTTGAAGTTGCTCAAGCTGCCTTGCTTTTGCATAAAGTTAGCGATGGCAGATTTGAACTCGGTGTTGGTGCTGGATGGGCTGAGGGAGAGATCATCGACGCCGGAATGGAGTATCCGGTTCCTCGTGACCGCGCCGGCATGTATATTGAAGCAATTCAAATTGTCCGTTCTTTGATAACGGAGGGGACTTGTTCTTTCAATGGGAGTTATTATTCGGTTAATGCAAAGAACTTGGGTCCTCTAGGCGACGAACCACCGTTGTTGATTGGTTCAGTCGGTGGATCTAGAACCGTTCGTGAGGTAACCCCTTTTCTGGATCGGGTTGAAATTAAAGCCTCAAGCGCGTCTACTCGTGGAGGCAAACTTGACTTGCAGGTTATGGCTAATATCCCTGAAAGCCACCTCTTGTCAATGATTGAGAAAGTTCAGGCCATTCGCCCTGGAATAGAATTAGGGATGTTTGTTTTATGTAATGCTGGGAACGATGAATTCACCAAAGGTCTTGAACAGACAATGGGAGATAACTTGTACGGTCGTTTCTTTGGAAGCCCAGAAAAAGTAGCTGAAGGCTTAAAATGGCTTGCAGAGCAAGGAATTTCTAGGGCGCAACTCAGCCCATTTGATGACGCAAGCTTGGACCGCTTAGCTCCACTTCTACTCTAATTGAGATAGGTCGACACCACAGCCGACGAATGCTTCAATTAGATCTCCGAGTGCATCTGGTGGTAGATCATCTTCTAATCCGCTAGAGGCAAAGAGGTCAATTAGGTTCTCAGACAGGGATTCAGCTACACATTCAGCTTGTTCTCGGTCAAGGCCTGTGTCGTCCATTAAGGAATTGGCAAGTATTTGAGGGCATTCTTTAAGGATTAGGGTAAAGAATTCTGCTCCGAATGCCTCATCATCGCCTTCTTCAAAGCTTGTCTTTACAAATTCGAACCATTGCTCACGGCTAAGGCTATCCACTAAACATTGTGCATCTTCCATTCGTAAAGGCGCGCCGTCGTCATCTTCAGCAGAAGCTTCGATAATGTAGTCGGCTAATCCGGATGTGCCGATGCAGTCAAGGACGGCATTTGTAAAGGAATCTTGAAGTTCTTCGGGTGCTTCCGCTGCAGCAATATCGACTGATGTTTCGGTAAATCCGAGCTCAATCAGCTTATCTAATCCGAGTTCACCTACGGAAGTTTCAGAGATGCACGTGGCATCATCTACGAATGGGAAGAATTCTGGATCAGATATTAACTCTGCTGTGAGTGCGTCAGCGATTGCTTGCTCTCCCGAGCTAAGCCCATCTGAGCTTTCTCCGTCGCCATCACTGCTACCGCACGCTGCTAGGACAAAACAAGCAGTCAAAGTTAAACAAAATATTTTTTTCATAATTCCTCCGTTTAAATCTTAGCAGGCCCACACATCAAATTGCTTAATAAAAAGCTGGAAGCACTTGCTCTTCTATCAATAGCAATGAAGACCAAGCCAAACCTGGAGGAACCCCTCCGCATAAGGGTTGAAGCGGCAAGCTTTGATACTGATGTACGAGCTTAACTGCTTCTTTGGGAGTCACAACTCTATAGGGCCCGTTTTCGTCTCGTAGTTCGGTGATTGAAGAAGCTTGACTAAGACTCGCAGAGTTATTACCTTCCCCCATCCACCCTCGATAAGAAACGGCATCATGGAGCATATAAGGGCCATATTGTTCCCATCCTTGGTCAAGATTCTCAGCGACAAAAACAGTTGTTGGGGCTCCTTCGCTAGGCCCCATAGTCAGACCCGGTGGATTTCCGACACGTTTCGCTTCTTGATCATAGAAAGCTGCCATCTTAGGGTCGCTTGTTTGCGGGAAAAACATCATCCCCATACGAGCTGCGCGTTCGGCGGCTGCTTTACTACCACCGCCGTAAGCGATAAGGGGGCCTCTAGGAGTTAGTGGTTTTGGCTGAACATGGATTCTTCTCCCCCGCCACTCGAAAGGTTCACCACTTAAAGCATGACGGAGTGCGTTTATTCGTTCTTCAATTTCTTTTCCTCGATGCTGTTTATCGACATCAAACATTTCATATTCTTCTTCTCTGTAGCCAAGCCCTATTGTGTATCCAACCCTTCCGCCGCTGAGATGGTCGAGAACAGCGATGTCTTCTGCGAGTTTTATTGGGTCGTACATGAGAAGAAGGAGTGCTCCGATATTGAATGTCAACGTTTCTGTTCGAACAGCGGCCGCTGCTGCCATGATAATTGGGGATGGAAGGTACCCGTCTGGAGAACCATGATGTTCAGAAAACATCACAGTAATTGCTTTGTTTCGTTCACCCCATGAACACATCTCTAGCGCAGATTCATATAACTCCTGCATGGTAGCCGGACTGTCGGGTTTCAATCTGAAATCAAATCGTAGGGTAAGCATCGTTATCCTCAGATATCTAGTTTCAGGACTCGAGCCGCATTCTCCCTAAGAAATTTTGACCACACATGGTCGCGGAAAGGGACGTTAGGAAGTTGCTCAAAGATGGCGTCTATATGCAGACCCATTGGGAAGTAACCGGCGTACATAACTTTTTCAGCGCCTCTGGTATTTGCGTAGTTAATAATCGCTTTAGGATAGTATTTCGGAGCGAAAGCGGATGTTGAATAGTGAAGATTTGGCCATTTAAGCATGAGTTTCACTGCCAAATCTTCCCATGGTTCACATCCGTGACGTGTCACAAACCGCAAGTCGGGGAAATCATACATGACCGCGTCTATCAGTTTCACATGCTGTGCTTCAAATGGAACTCGAGGTCCGGGTATCCCTGCGCAGCAAAAAATTGGTATGTCTAATTCTACACATGTTGCATAAAGCGCATACATTTTAGGGTCATCGATTGGAACTTGTGGGGTTCGGCCGGCGGGGAAAGCTGAGATTGCTCGAATGTAACCTTCTGAATGGAGTTTTTTAATGTTAGCTATTGAGCCCATTACGTTGTTCGGGTCTGGTTCATGACACCCTATAAAGCGACTTGGGTAACGATCTATAGCTTCGCGGGCCCCAGATCTTTCTTCGCCAAACCCTACCCCGACCATAGCGATCTCTATGTTATGTTTTTCCATGTATGGCAAAAGTAGGTCTGCGCCCTGTGGAGGTTCAGCTTCGTCTTCAAAATTGCGTGCTTGCTCACTCCATGGGACATCCTTGAACATGTACTGAGCTGGGAAGTTAAATTCTTCTGTTTCTTTGTCTTTCATCCCTGTTAGATTGACATAGTTGAGCTTTGCAGCATTTCCAGCTCTGGTTCCGATCATGGTTTCAACTACTTTAATATCTGCAGGGAATACCAATGTTCTTACCGATCTTTCAATCTACATAGTGAATTATTTTTGTTTTACTTTTCCAACTCGATGGTTCTCGATCACTGGGCCGCCTACCCAACCGCATAATTGCGGGTCGCATTCTCTTAATTCTCCTTCTATCCAGGAGCCATCGATACGAAATAAGCCTTCAAGGTCGCCATTTGTAACACGTATGTTACCTTCAGCAGTTTTCAGGTAAAGAGCTTTAGTGAATGGGTGAATCAATCCATGAGACATTACTTCTCCTCACACCATTCACTTAATTTTTGGTGCAACCATCGCACTTTAGATTCTTGGTAGTTGCTCAAGACGACTCCGGACTTGTGTGTGGTTTCTAGTCCAAGCTGAACTTTGCCCATATTGAAAACATCTTGGTCAAAAACTTTTCCTAAGGTATCTAGTTCAGGCGCGTCACTGAAATTTTCGTCTTCGCTTAGCCAGTGAACTGGGGCAGGGTCTGGCTTTTCCCCCTCTTTGTAAGGTGCAAGGAAAATACATTCCATAATTGAACTACGATGATCATCTCCATTGGGGCGAAACCTATAAACGATTCTATTGAAAGCTCCCCAAGGGTGGAAATTCGGGAACAACGTGTAGTCGATACTGTCCATCATTTCTGCGTCGGACATTACGTCAACCCAATCACCAGCAAACTCTCGCCACCGGTCTCGTGACATTTGCGCTGCGTGCGCACGCATCGTTGTGCCTTCTGGTATTTGTACTGGCGTTTCTTGGTCATAACTGGTATTCAACATTGATCTAAGCTGCTCTTCTTCAGAAACGTCATAATCGAGAAGGGGGCTTGGAGTTCCGCCTGGGCTAATCACACGTGCAAAGTTGTCCCAAACATCTACTTGAGAGTTGGTATCTCCAAGGTAAGCAAGAATTTGTGGGTGAGTGGCATTGACGTGGAAGGCTTCACAAAAGGCTTCTTGTGCGATTTTCCAGTTTGCATGTATAACTTTCGCAACATGAGCTTGTTTGTAGCGGCGTTCAAGGTCCCAAACTTCCATTTGGTCATCAAGGTCTCCTATGAAATCTTCTAGGGACTCAGCATCAGGGTCTGGGTTTATAAAGACGAAACCCGCCCAAACACCTACTTGCACTTCAGGTAGTTTGAATTCCTCAGCTTCAACATGTGGGAAATCCCACTTTGCTGGAACTTCTTTTAGTTCTCCACCCAATTCCCAAGCAAATCCATGGAAAGGACATCGGATTTCAGAGCATCTTCCATCGTAATCTTTGAGCCTTCTGCCTCTATGAAGGCACGCATTTGGGTAAGCTTTGATTTCGTTTTCGCTGCTACGCATGACGATGTAGCTTCGCCCGACGATTTCGTAAACGTAGTAGTCTCCAATTTCAGGGATTTCATCGGTTCGGCAAGTGTATTGCCACACTCTTGCCCAGAGCTTTTCTTTTTCTGTTTCATGCCATTCCCGTGTGGTATAGCGCGTGATAGGAAACTCATTGGGTCCAAAACTCTTTGTTGATTCTAATCTCAGAACGTCAGGAACTGGGTGGGTATCCTCGTCAAGGAGTTCTTGATAAGTGATCCCCGGTGACCGTTCTGAAACATCTCGAATTATTGCCAAAATTTCCTCCTGCTGTGCCCTAGAAACGTACTTGAAAGATTGTACATCAACTGCTTTAAGAAACGTAATTTGTTTAGAACCTAACAAAATGAACGGCTCATCTTTAAAGAAGATCTATTTTTGACTCGTGTTCCGAGCAGATAAATGCAAGAATCATATGTAATAACAGAGGGGAAGTTGCATGACTGCAGTTAAAGGTTCGATTCTTGGTAACGCGGTTCTTCGTCGTGAAGACCCGACTCTACTCACCGGAGAAGACGAGTATTTTGATGATATGGAGATTGAAGGATTGGGATTCGTCTATTTTGCTCGGTCCCCGGTCGCTCATGCGAACATCATTTCTATAGACACCTCTGAGGCGAAAACGGTTAGTGGGGTTGTTGATGTATGGACAGCTGACGATTTAGAGCTAGCTCCACACCTTGGGTTTCCAATGTTTCCACCGCATTTTGCTCGACCTCCATTAGCAAAAGGCAAGGTTCGTCTTGTAGGAGATATTATTGCTGTGGTTGTGGCAGACTCCTTTAATGCTGCAGCCGATGCTGCGGCGGCGATATGGATGGACTTCGATCCGCTTCCTGCTGTAACGGACCCAGAAAAAGCTCTTGCGGAAGATGCTCCCATACTTTTTGAAGAGAATGGCTCTAATCAGTGTTTTGAAACTGGGATAGGGCTGGAAGATGGTGACCCTAATGAGGGGGCTGAACACATTGCTAAAGTTCGTATTGTCAGTCAGCGGCTTGCCGGAGTTCCCCTAGAATCAAATGGGATCATTGCGATTCCTGAGACCGATGGTTCCCTAACAGCTTGGATTCCTAGTCAGAACCCAATTTCGGTACGTGATGCTCTCGCTGGTGAACTTGGCATGGAGCCATCTGAACTTCGAGTAGCAGCCCCTACTGTTGGTGGTGGCTTTGGCCCGAAGGGCGGTGTGTACGTTGAACACATAATTACAGCTCATTTAGCTAGGTTGCTAGATAGGCCGTTGAAGTGGACAGAATTACGAAGCGAAAATATGCTTTCTCTTGCTCATGGCCGAGGAATGATTATGTACGGGGAGATGGGGTTTTCTTCTGATGGAGTAATAACTGGCTTGGATGCAAAGGTTATAGCTGATGCAGGTGCGTACCCAGCTATTGGAGGTTTCCTAACTTTCTTTACGCAAACAATGATTCAGGGAGTTTACGATATTCCTAGAATTCGTTACCACGCTCGCAGCGCAGCTACTAATACCACTCATACTGCTGCTTATCGTGGCGCTGGGCGACCTGAGGCAACTCAGTTATTAGAAAGACTAATTGATGTGGCTGCTGATGAACTCGGCATGGACCCAGCAGAAATACGTCATAAGAATTTCATATCAGAAGATGCATTTCCTTTAACCACTCTTGGAGGAGCGAATTACGACTCAGGTGACTATTCTTTGGTTCTCGATAGGGCGCTTGAAGAAGCTGGTTATGACTCTCTACTAGCTGAACAGGAAAAACGTCGAAGCGATGGAAGCCCTAAACAGTTAGGAATTGGGTTGTCTACCTATGTGGAGGTCACTGCTCCTGCAGGACTACATATGGAATATGGGGCTGTCGAGGTGGGTGACGATGGTTCAGTTACTGCTCGTGTGGGAACTAGTGCGCATGGGCAAGGTCATATAACTGCCTTTTCTATGATAATTTCTGAAATGCTTGGTGTTGACATGGAAGATATTACGATTTTGCAGTCAGATACAGATGAAATTCCTCGTGGACAAGGAACGATGGGATCGCGATCTTTACAAACTGCTGGTTCAGCGGTTCATGTTGCCAGCGAAACTGTTCTTGAAAAAGCTAAAGAGCTTGCCGCTCACCTTCTTGAAGCAAGTGCCGACGATATTGTCACTGGTGAAGGAGGCTTGCATGTGGCTGGTGTTCCTTCTAATGCTCTGAGTTGGGCTGAACTTTCTCAAGCATCAAATGATGAAGAGAAGCGGCCAGCTGAGATGGAGGCAGGATTAGCTCACGAACTTGACTTTGATGGCACTGACTCTACTTTTCCTTTTGGTGCTCATGTCGCTGTTGTAGAGGTTGATACAGAAACAGGTGGCGTAGAGTTAGTTCGCCATATTGCAGTTGATGATTGTGGTCGCATTCTTAACCCAATGCTTGTTACTGGCCAGCAACATGGCGGTATCGCTCAAGGCGTTGCTCAAGCATTGTTTGAAGGGGTTTTCTATGATGAAGACGGGAATCCAGTGACGGGGAACCTTATGGATTATGCGATACCTTCCGCTGCAGAATTACCTTCATTTGAAACTTATAATACTGAAACACCTAGTCCAAGGAATCCTTTGGGCGCTAAGGGAATTGGTGAATCAGGGACGATTGGTTCGACTCCAGCTATACAAAATGCTGTCGTTGACGCAGTCGCCTATCTTGGTGTTCGCCATATTGATATGCCTCTAACTTCGGTAACGGTTTGGAATGCCATAAATGAAAGCCAGGCGGATTGATGGGTGACTCTTCTTTGACGAGTCAACGTGTTCTGATTATCGATAGTTTACTTTCCTACACGAGAGGAATTGATAGGTTAGATGCAGAGGCTGTTTCAGCGGCATTTCACCCGGGTGCCATACTCCATAATTATGGCCCAGAACCTATGGTAATTGAAGATTTCGTTGAATACGCACTGCCTTCGCTTCGCAAACGATTCGTTGCTACACAGCATCGTGTTTCAAATATACGCGTTGAGATAGATGGGGATCACGCCCTTGTAGAGTCTTACGTGCTTGCTTTTCACGTTGAAGATACCGACGGTGAGAAAAAACTGCACACTTTTAATGGGCGTTACATAGATCAATTTGAAAGAAAGAACGACTTTTGGAGGATACAAAAGCGTCAATTACGTAATGATTGGTCAAAAGTAGAAAGCATCAGTGAAGAAATGTCTGGAAGCGCTGTCTGGGAGAAGAGTGCTCGTGATTCAAGCGATCCAATTTATACTCAATAGCTATTCACAACGGACTTTGCCCATTTACTAGAATTTCAAATTGTCTTTGAGGTTCAGTAGCTGGTTCCCTGCTATCAACCTTGCCTGATTCGGAATCTCCTTTTAGTAGATGCGATCCTTCAGGTGCGTATTGGATAATGTAGGCTTTCCTCGTTTTTTGGGTGAGATTGGGGCCCGTCATGTGCGGCGTTAATGAGGAAAACACAACAATGCTTCCTGCTTGTGCCTCTATGGGTATGGCATCCGGATGGTCGCTGAAACATTCATACCCAAGTGGTTCAACATAGCTGTGCGCAAGAGTTCCTTGTTTATGAACATAAGGAACAATCCATGGGCAACCGTTATTGACATTCACGTCGACAAGGGGAACCCAACAAGTAAGGTATTGTTGAGGTTCAACAAAACCATAGCCATTGTCTTGATGCCAAGGGAAACGGCGAGGTTTTTCCATTTGTTTATAAACTATTTGGTCCCAATACAACCGGACATTGGGGCCGATAAGGTCGTGAGCTATTTCAGTGAACGGAGACCCAGATACAAAATCTTTGGATTCTTGAAAGTGAAGGGATGGGTGAATTCCGAATAGAATAGCTCCTGACTCAGCTATTGATAGCCTTTCATTTTCAAGTGATTTTAAGAATCCCTCTGTTTCAAGCGCTAACTTGTCAAACTGGGTTGTTAAGGTGGATAACTCTTCTTGAGTAAAAGCGTTATCTACTCGAATGTAACCCTCTTCGTTGTATTGATTTACTTGTTCTACTGATAGATAACCAGTGCGTTGTATCGCGTTTTCCCAAGTGAATTCAGTATTCCACGGGTGAAGTGTTATATTTTCACCCTCCTGGTTGGATTGGCTCATAGTTAGGTATTTCTTGTCCGGGTGGCAGGTCGTCATAAAGGTCTATTGATGTCGCTGGATTAAACAGTTCAATCTCTGCTTCTGGGATTTCTCCCCATAGGTATCGTTGCCCTTCATCAGCGTATTGGTACATTCCTGAGCCTTCTGCGTCAGTCTCATCTAATCCTTGAGCGTCACTATCCCACCAGAATACTGTTACTTCGTCGTTACCAAAGAAGTCGTATTCTAATTCAGCAGGCCATCTTCCTTTTTCACCCCAGGAGAACGACGAAGCAGTCGTATACCGTTCAGTTGGATCAGCAATGTTTAACCCTTCACGCCATTTGTCATATGTAAGGTCTGGCCCTATTCCTTGAATAATTGGATAGAACGTTGCTGGCCAAGGGTCAATAACAGCTATTGAATCATCTGCAGGTGCAGGCTCTCCAAAGAACCACTTATACCGGTATGGAGCACCGCTTTTTAGCGGATTAGTCCGAACAGACAACGTAGTAATACCGAAAGCATTGACCCATTGATCTTGGTCATATGTTCGTGCAAAAACAGTTGTGTCCGCTAGAACGCTACCAATATGCACCCATTCAGGGAAGTAACCTTGGGCTGTTGCTTCACGTGTGAAATCGCGAGGAGCAATAGGATCAGAACTTAACAAAATGGATGTAACCCCAGCTGCTTTGAATTTCGAAATTGCTGATGCTGCACTCTCTTGGAGTGTTGCTGGATCGAGTGCGTACGCTACTGTTTCAGCGATTTCAACTCCATTCTGTGCAAGCTGATTTTCGAATTCGTTGTTGTTCTCGACAGATGCTTCGCCACTTTCAATGAATAACCGGCCGAATACTCTTTCCTGATTGTGGTAGTTCTCATCGCCAGCATATTCTGCGTTTTTCCCAGCGAGTTGCTTTGTAACATATTCCACTCCCATAAGAATGTTTTGTTCTCCGCTCATTGAGAAAGTCCAACTAAGCGGATCGTTCTCTTTGTAGTAGTCAACTTGTTGGCTGGGACCACAGCCGAGGCAAGCAATCCCTCGTGAAACAAGTTCGTCTTCAAATGCGTTCGTTAAAGTTGGGCCATTCCAAACCATGAAAGGGTCGTATTCTTCTGCGATTTTGACTGCATCGGCGCGTGCTGAAATCGGATCGGCAATGTTTCCCGTGCCTTCGTAGAAGATGAGGTTGACTTTTCTTCCGTAGGTTTCATAGTACGTTTCGTAATATTGGATTAAACCTCGTAAGCTAGCTTCAGCATCAGCATTCGTATCATCGTTAGCGATCGGCCCCGTTATGTACTGGAGAATGAAATCATTTTCCTGCCATCTCCAATAGACAATATTGATGGTGTCTTCTGTTACCCCTTGTGCAGTTGCTCCCCCATTATCTCCTACAAATGGGGCAAAGCATTCAGGGTGGCCAATAACTGGAATTTTTAAACGCCCTGTTTCTTCATCACACCGGTCTCCCCAGTCGATGTCTGTTATGCAACGAGTTTGCGCTTCTGAGAAGAACATCACGCCAGGGAATAAATCGTCTCTAGCTTCAGAAGCAGTATTGCAATCTTCATCTATTTCAGGGGCTTGAGATGTCGTATCTTCCTCTGCAGTTTCTTCATTTGTGCTTTGACTTGAGGATGATTCCTCAGTTTCAGATGTTTCAGAAGATGAACTTGTTTCAGCTACGTTGCTTGTTGCGTCGTCGCTACCTCCGCAGCTTGTTGCCAAAAGCGCTAGAACACTAAGCGCGGACACTAGGAGCGTGAAAGTAAATTTTCTGTAGTTTCTAACCTTGATTTCGTTTGAAATTACCTTTGAGTCCATTGTTGTCTTTTGTTTCATCTCTAACCCCCCGTTAGATGTGATTGGTATGGACATTAGTAGAAATATCCGAAGTTGGGAATTAAATCTCTCCGCTTCTTTGTATTGTTTCTTTTGACGACCCAAGATAGGAGGAAATAACCACTGGGTTTTCAAGTACCGTCTTTGGTAAGCCTTCAGCAATAATCGATCCGTGGTTCAGAGCTATGAAACGGTCAGATAGCTCAGATAGAAGCCCTATGTCATGTTCGATTACGACAAGAGAGGACCCCATATCATTTCGTATTTTTTTAAGGACAGGCAAAAGTTGCTCAGCTTCCCTTTGCGCTATCCCACTTGATGGTTCGTCAAGAAGAACAACAGTGGGTTTGTGGGCTATCACGCACGCTAAATCAACCATTCTTCGTGTTCCGGTAGATAACTCACCTATGAATTTGTTTTCGTATGCTCCCAATCCCATGACATCTATTAACTCTGCTACTTGAGCCTTGATGTGCTTTTCACTTTTCGCAACATGCGGGAGGTGCAAAGCAGCGGAGAAAGGGTCTTTAGCTGTGATAAATCGTTCTAAGGCAACCGCAATTGTTTCTGCAACTGTTAAAGATGGAAAGAGGTGGGCATCTTGAAAAGATCTTCCGAGTCCTAATTTTGATCTTTCTGCCGGACTATTGGATGTTATATCTTGGCTCCCTAAGTGAATGCTTCCCGATTGGAGAGGGACAAATCCACTTAGTAAATCAAAGAGCGTTGTTTTCCCCGCCCCGTTTGGCCCCATGATTCCTAGGATTTCATTTTTATGAACTTTGAAAGAAACCGAACTTACAGCTCGGATACCGCCAAAGCTACGGGTAGCTTCTTTGACTTCAAGGAGTGAATCATTGCTTGCTTGTTCACTGATTTTTTCGCCAGTTCGTAAATCAATATTTTTTGTTTGGCTTAGGAAAACAGATCGCAATAGGTCAGGTCTATCTAGAAGATCTTGTGTGGAACCATCAAAGCGGATTTTTCCCTTTTCCATAAAATATGCTCTGTCGGCAATGGTTAGAGCGAGGTTCACTGATTGTTCAACGATGATTACCGCTGTTCCGTTAGCAGCGATTTGTTTGATAACGGGAAGAATTCTTTCGACCACGGCTGGAGCCAATCCAAGAGAAAGCTCATCGATCATGAGTACTCTCGGGGCGCTGTGCAGCGCCATGGCCAATCCCAGCATTTGTTGTTGACCTCCAGATAAGTTTGCTGCTGGCTCATGCCATCGTTCTTTGATTTCAGGGAAAAGTTTTAAAGCTTCGTTACGCTCCCCACTTTCATTTTTAGTAGAAGATGGTGGGCTATTATCTGCTTGTTGCGTTGGGCTTAACCAACGCGACGCAGCAATATTTTCTTTCACCGTTAAGTTAGGAAAAATAGCGTGCCCTCCTGGTAGTTGCGATATACCCAGTGCTGCTATTTCATTAGGTGGTGCATGTGTGATGTCACGGCCATCAAGAATGATTGCTCCTCTATCGGCTTCTGTTACTCCAGAGATAGCTTTGAGGAGAGTTGATTTTCCTGCCCCATTTGTGCCTAATAAAGCAACAATTTCTCCTTCGGCAACATCAATATCTACACCGAATAAGACTTGCACTTTGTCGTAGCTGACTTGCACATCACGAGTTAAGAGAAGTTTGGCTTCACCTTTTTTCCTTTGCAGCGCGGCTTCGCTGCGCGCTCGAGCTGATGAGCGGACCTGATCTATGTCGTCAACGATTCCTTTTGCAGCTGAACCCATGATGAATGCGCCAATTGCAAGTATTGGGGTCATTAGAAGCATGCCTTGTCGTATCCCCCAGTTATCTCCAACCCATCCAACCAAAGGAAGGGCAAATAATCCAGGGAGTGCCCATAGGGATCCCATACTAAATCCCATAGATCTAGCGCGTGGAGGTATTGCTAACGAAAGCGCTGCGAGTAGTCCCGGTCCGACAATAGCAACTGAAAAGCTAATGAGAGCGCTGAAGGTTATGGCCATCCAAACCGCTGGTGATAGAGCAAGCCCTGCTGCGAGTGCAGACGTAAGAAAAGTGCTTGCTGCTAAGAAACGAACAATAAGAGCGGGATCTCTAGCTACGAGCTTAAGTCCTATTGAGGCTCCAATTGCTAATCCAGCTAATTGGGCAGGCTCAACGGAAGCTGCAATTACCCCTCGCGCTCTTTCATCTAAGTTAAAGACCTCTTCATAGAACAGAGACGATAATGTCCCGTATCCTACGACGGCGACGGCGACGAAAGGTAGCGCAGCAAACAACCGACGTAATGTTGCTACTTTCCAGCATAACCGCCATGCTTCTGTCATTGATGGGGGGACTTCAGCAAGGGCTGCTGCTTCTTTATCCGCTCCAGCTGCTTCTCTTTCAAATCGTCCTCGTATTGGTTCTTGTAGTCGAAATGCGAGAAAAGCCAGAATGAAAGTTGGGATGGCGAAAATAAGGAAAGGGACGCGCCAACTAAATGCGTATCCAAGTGTTCCAGCGAGTAAGGCTCCTAGGATTATCCCGACAGAGTTCCCAGCCCTATGGAATGAATAGACTGCTGGCCGCTGATTTGGCTTATACCAGTCAGCTAGTAGGGAATTATGCGTTGGATCAATCACCCCTTTACCGATTGCTGAACCTGATCTCATGAAAGCTAAGAAAACAATTGATGAAGCAAGACCAGTCATAAAGGAAAATGAGGCCCAAGCAAGAGCACCAATGATTGCTAAGTGAACTCTGTTCATTCTGTCAGCTAATCCCGCTATAGGTACTTGAAGAGCAAGTGAAACAGCGATAACTACTGCTACCAGTGTGAGTAAACCTTGGAACCCAAGGCCGAATTCGTCGCGTATTTCTGGAGTTAGAATTGCAAATGCTGTTCTATCTAACTCATCGACAGCATTTAATCCGAAAAGGATAATAAGCGGGTAGACGGGACCGTCCCCGACGATGCGCGAGAATCTAGATTTCATCATTAGTCTCCTCGCTCGTAGGGGCAGGTATTGGAATTAGGTCATCTGCTACGAGGCTAGGGACGTCAATATTTTTTTTGATTGCAAATTGTTTTAAAGCTGAATCTCGTATTCGGTAGATAAGTGAACTTATACCTCCTGGCGCTATAAGTAAGACTGTTAGGATCCCGAATCCAGTTGCGAATATGCTCCAATCGCCTCTTAGCCACCATATGGTCCCGAAAAGGAAAAGCGATCCTAAGATAGCCCCTAGTGACGACCCGATTCCGCCGACGATTGCGGCAATGAATACCCGTATTGAACTTCCTAGCCCTGAAGAGTTCGTTACAGGGACGAAGGCTTGTTGGTGGGCCACGTGTAACGCTCCTGCGCAACCTGCAAGAAACCCAGCTATCCCAAAAGCCATTAATTTTGCCCGGATGACACTTATACCGAAAGCTCCAACTCCATGTTCGTTATCTCGTAGGGCAAGAAGCACTCTCCCTGTTCTACTTTCTCGAAGTCCTTTGATAGCCAGCAACGCAACGACTAACGATATTGCAGTAATAAAATAGATGCCCTTTGTTGATGAATAATCAATGCTTCCAAATATCGGAAGGCGTTCGACCCTGTCTGAATATGATGGGACCCAATCAAAGAATCTTGTGTTCAGAAAATAACTGACCATAGCTAGTTCAAATGCAAATGTGGTTACGGCCAGGTACAGGCCTCGAATCCGCAATGCTGGAAGCCCAACGATTATTGCTAGCAGCGTTCCGAATAAACCAGAAAGGAAAATTGCTGCGAGAAGATCCCCATTCCATTCAACTATTAATTTTCCGGCGATAGCTGAACCGGTAAAAAAGAATGCCATTTGCCCGAGAGATATTTGGCCAGCCCAACCTGTGAGTACAACGAGTGAGAGCATAACAATTGCATATATGCAAAGAGCTGAGATACGAAGGATCGTTACCGTTCCAAACCAGTATGGGACGATCGCTAGAAACCCAATAGCTAAGATGGCAAATACGTATTTTGCTATTCGAATTTCGGGCCTATTCCTCAACTCAGGTGGTATTGGTCGGGTTTCGCCCATAGCTAGAGCGTCTCTGATCTTCTCAAAGCGAGAAAAAGTTTGCGGTCGTGCGACGAGGGAAAGCAGTATCACGACAGCACACATTGCTGCCATAAGCGCTTTCCCGCGCATTGGGCTATCCGTATTCCAAAGAATTCCTTGCTGAAGGATCCCTAACATCATTGACGTTACAAGCACGGTTCTAAGGTCACTTAACTTGCCTGCGACTGCTGCAGTTAACGCTCTGAGGAAGAAAAGTACTCCAAGCTGCCCTCCTACTGGTAAACCGATAATGCTTGAGCGTAGGAATAAGGCAACAAAGGCAAGTAACGCTGCTAACGCCCATACGAAACTTTGTAATCGGCGAACAGGGATCCCTAACATTCCGGCCCTATCGAAATCTTCCGCTACAGCTCGAATGCCTACCCCTGTTTTGGTTCGCTGGAGAAAAATTCCGACAGCGAGGAGGATCAAGGGAACGACAATGAGAACTATGAGATGGTTATCGTTGAATCTGAATTTAGCAAAATCGAACTGTATATCTAACGGAGAATCGATGCGCTGACTTGTAACGCCGCTTCCCCACCACCCTGGCATGAGAAGAGCGAACATAACTAGTATTTGCGCTAAACCGAGGGTTGCAACAGTGAGAACGAGACGTGGGCTTCTCGTGAATCTTCGTATAACGAGAAACTCTGAAGAAACCCCGAGGAGCAGTGACGCTATCAAGCCTAAAAGTAAAGCGACGAGATACGGAAATCCAGATTCGACGATTAGCATGACGGCGAGGATGGTGGGTAAAAGCCCTAGTTCGCCTTGAGCAAAATTGAGAACCCTATTCGAGCGGTAAATGAGAACGATCCCTAATGCTACGAGGCTTGTTAAAAGCCCAAGAACTATGCCTTGAAGAACCGCCCCGAGCGGAGTCCGCCAAAAAATTTGTTGGATGAGAAGTATTAGCGCTGGGGGCATCAGCCAAGACATTGATTTGTAATCAACGTTATGTTTCTGTTTATTGGTTATCATCCCCCCCCTTCCCAGTCTGATTCCTAGTATTTGATTCTTCTCTAATAGTTTTGATGGTGTTCAACCTATTGTTTTTCAGGTTTCGTTCTTTGCTTTAAGATAGTTTTGCGCTGATTCTTTTGCATTTTGGTCAAGTCCAGCTGATGCGATGAGCATCTCTCCAACCCATTCTTTTTGAGTTGATGCTAAATCTTCAGCTGCGCTTTGTACTTGCAATTTAGTTGTATGGATAATTGTTTGTGGTCGTTTCCGAATAGCGTTTGCAAGTTGTGTTGAAGCTTGTTCTAGTTCTTCAGGAGCTACGACTTGGTTGATGAATCCTATTAATTTTGCTTCATCAGCGTTAAATGGCCTGCATGTCATGACAAGTTCTCTTGTCATAGCTGGGCCTATCTCGCGGACAAGGCGAGGTATTCCGCCCCATGCGAGTGGGATACCTAAATCGACTTCTGGTATGGAAAATGCTGTACCGGTTGCAGCGATTCTGAGGTCGCAGGCTGAGACGAGCACTACTCCTCCACCGATACAATGCCCATGAACTGCCGCTATGGCTACAGCACGCATATTTTCAACCGCATCAGCCATTTGTTTTCCAAGAGCAGGTCCGTTTCGCCCTTTGGAATTTTCATTTGTGAATTCTCTAAGGTCAAACCCAGATGAGAAGGCCCTACCTGCACCGTTGATGACAACGACGGCCGTGTTTTGCTGATCGAACCATTCTGTAGCTCGAACTATTTCTTCTAGTGATTGTGTTCCTAATGGGTTGAGTTTGTCAGGCTGGTTAAGAGTTAATCTCCCTATTCCGTCATCTTCGCTAACAGTAAGTGTTTCAAATACCATTCGCCTATGTTGTCATAGTCCATAGGGAAGTACCATATGGGAACCAGATTATGGGCCGATTGGTCTTCCGTCTGCTGGGCGGTCAAAGGATCCTCTTCTATATGTGCTGGTTTGCATGCGCATGGGTTCGCTATCCATGACTTGTGTTCCATTGTGGACGCATACTCGTTCAATTATTTTCCATTCATTTTCACGTTTTTCGTACCTATCTAAATACCGTCCGAACCATGTATCTACGGTGTTTGTTCCTTCACGGCAAAGATGAGAGATATTGTAAATTTCTCCTCGTGCGTGAATTCCATCATCCTCTAGTGCAATTTGGTGGTTGTAGATGGAATGCATTGTCCATTTCCACCGTAAGTGAGCTTTCATGCAGTAATCAACGAATTCGTGAGCGTTGCCAACAAAATTTCCGTGGTCATCGGTTGCCTCTGGCCAGTAGGCTGATTTCATTACTTCGGCGTCTAAACGGTCTACCCCATAGCAGTACCGCATTGCTGCGTCTCGAATCTGTTCTCTGTCAGATAGCTGTTCCGGTGTGTAGGTCATGTTTCTCCTCGTTCTACGGATATTCTTCCCTACTTTTCGTTTAGGTCAAAAATGAACGAATGAAATTCTTCCGTTAAGATCACTCGGGGGGGAAGTATGTCACGGATAGTGCTTGCGTTAAGTGTTTTGTTTTGCGGTTTGTTTGCGTGTAGTTCAACTGAATCATCGTCATCTTCGACTGGTCAGGAGAATCTGACTGCAGAGCCAGTTGACAGTCAGGAAGAAGACAAATCAGGAATTGAATCTATGCCTACTCCCCCTGTAGAAGAGGCCCCTGACTTAGTTGAGGGAGAAGAGGAAATAGAAGAAGTCGAAGTCTCCAAACCAACAGGGATTCTTCGAGTAGCTTCAGAAACTATTGACGCCGAGGGGTTAGGTGGTGGAATTCTTCAACCCCTTGGAGCTGCACCTCTTCCCGATGGTTTCACCGAAGTCGAGTTACTAGTTGCGGGTGAAGCTACGTCATATCGTTCCGATCTTCCTTTAACAAGTGACGGCCAATGGGTTTTTAATGAAGACACTCAAGAGTTATACAAGACTAGGGTTCTAGTTCGTTTCCCACCGGCTGACCGTTTCAGTGGCGTGGTGGTATCTGAATGGATGAATGTCACTGCAGGCGTTGATAATAGCATTGATTGGGCGTTCCTATCAGAGGAGTTTGGTCGCGAGGGCCATGCCTTTGTTGGAGTTTCTGCTCAACTTGTTGGCGTGATGGGGCGAGATACCGGCCGTGTACCAGGTGGCTTGATAGATACGAGGGGGCTGCCGATCCGTGACCCTGAACGTTACGGTGACCTTACCCACCCTGGCGATGCGTTTTCGTTTGATATATTCACACAATCATCGATAGCTGCTCAAGATTGGCTTATGAGCTTGTATGGGAAACAAGCTGATGCGTTCATCGCTATGGGCCAGTCACAATCAGCAGGGTATTTGACATCATATATAAATGGTATTGATCCGATCGTGAGGGTATTTGATGGATACCTTATTCATGGTCGTGGCGATAGCGCTCCTAACCCATCGATGGAAGGTGATCGGTTATCATCTGTTTTAATTCGCGATGATGTAGATGTTCCAGTATTCATTTTTGAAACTGAAACAGATTTAACTGTGCTGCGATATGCATCTGCCCGTCAGGATGATGCAGAGAATATTCGCACGTGGGAGGTCGCTGGGGCCGCTCACTCTGATACCTATTCTTTGGCTTACCCTAATGGGCTTCCACGAAGAGCGAATCTAGGTGCAGTAATTGGTTGCGAAAACTTGATCAATGATGGACCTCAACACGAAACCCTACAAGCAGCATTCCATCTTCTAAACAACTGGGTTGCAACTGGGAATGCTCCGAGTTCATCTCCGCGAATTGAACTGGTTGAAGGGGAAGAACTTGTTATAGCCCGAGATGCAATGGGAATAGCAGTAGGTGGCGTGCGGACACCGCCAGTCACTGCTCCGCTTCGAATATTATCTGGGGATCCTGTAGCCACTGAGGGGTTTTGTTTCTTATTTGGCGATACGACCGAATTAGATGCAGAAAGTTTAAATGATTTATATGGGTCCCTTGATACATACGTGCAGCAGCTACAAGTAGCAGCAGCAGAATCTGTATCTAATGGGTGGTTATTGCAATCTGATGCAGACATTATGATTGAGGAAGAAACACAGCGAGCTGTATCTTTAGGTCTTACTGGGTAGTCGCCTACGCTGGGTTAACCTACTTAATGAAGGAGAGCTATGGCTTTTATATTCGCGAATGTCGATGGTCGAAGTTCGTTAATTAGGGGCGGTTCTTACTTTGATCTTGAACAGGTTTCAAATGGCGCCGTATCCGTTGATCCGATGGAAGCGATTCGGCATTCGGTTCTATTGCATGCATTCGCTGACCGATTAGATGATTATGAACCGTCAGGTGTAGTTGATGAAGTGAAGCTTGGCGCTCCGGTTCCTGAACCCCGTAATTGTTATGGTATTGGCTTGAATTACCAGTTGCATGTTGATGAAGCGTCGATGAAAACTCCTAGCGTTCCAATGGTTTTTACAAAATTTCCTTCCTGCATTACTGGACCTGCCGCTGATGTGATGATGCGAAGTGATCAATGCGATTACGAAGGTGAATTGGTGATCGTTATTGGAAAGAAAGGTAAAGATATCGCTGAACGTGACGCGTGGGGTCATATATTGGGTTTCACTGTTGGTCAGGATTTTTCTGACCGAAGTGTCCAGTTTAAAGATGATCCTCCCCAGTTTAATTTAGGGAAGTCCTTTGATACGTTCGGCCCTATAGGTCCTTTCCTTGTGTCTATTGATACCTTTCACGATCCAGCCGATTTGGAAATTTTGACCAGAGTGAATGGGGTAATACGTCAGCGTGATCGGACTTCCAACATGATTTTTCGAGTGCCGGAACTCGTTGCATACCTTTCGACGATCACGTCATTAGCTACTGGCGATATTATTTTCAGCGGCACTCCTGAAGGCGTTGGATTCAGAAACGGGTTCTACCTGCAAAACGGGGATGTTGTCGAGACAATGATTGAGGGAATCGGGACGATGACAAACACCTGTGTTCGTGGAAGTGACTTTGCATAGAACCAGCTAGGGACAACTTCTTGATCTAGGATGCGGAAAGGGAGTGACATGACAGAAAAGCAATCTTGGTTTAAAAAAGTAAGAGCTAAAGGTGCTGCGGTTAAAGCCCTTCTAGAGAAACGCGCTGAAGAACGCGGCGGTGAACGTTTTTCTAGCCTTGATGGTAACCCATATAAGATTTCTAATAGAAATAAGCGGTTTTCCACGTATCGTTCAGAAATAATTCATGGTGTGATGCTGAAACCCTTAGATAAATTCTTGGATCGTGAAGCTAGTGGCGAAGGAAGCGACGAAGGTTTATTAAGTGGTCTTTGGAGTTTTAAAGATGACGAAGACAAAGCGGAAGAAGTTGACGAAACCGAAAATAAGGACGGTAGCGTTGACAGTGATGGCGAATCTTGAGATAACGATCGAGTACTGCATCCCTTGAGATTACTCAAGTGACGCGGTGCGCGTCGCCCACGAAATTATGAGCGAATACCAACACCAAATGGTGTCGCTCACGCTCCTCCCAGGGGACAAGGGCATTTTTGATGTGAAAGTCAACGGAACCCTGATTTACTCAAAGCATGCGACGGGACGGTTCCCTGAACCCGGAGAAGTACGCTCCGAACTTCAGAAAACCATCACCTAACGCATTCAAATGTCAAAGCTTTGTGCTTTATTGTGCTGCGACGACTCCCTGCCCGCAGGTTACTTGTACGGACAAAGAATCACCTTGAGATAAGTCAAGAGGATTACCTGTAACACCCATCCAGTCAACCCGCATGAAGCTGGAATCCACAAGCACGTCAGGTGAGGTGTGGGTGAAGTTGTCATTACCTACGCTTCCGCTGAGCGTGCAAATACTATGATCGGCAACCCCAACAACAGCAAAAAAGCAGTCGATATTGTCACAAATCTGGTTTGTGTCGAGGCCAACGGCTGAATACCCCTCATTTGCGACCCAATTTCCGATATCACAGCACTGGTTGTTGGCGACGGTTCCGCTTAAGCTTCCGCCTTGAGTTACTCCGAGTTCAGCGCATTGCCATGAGCTACTCAACGTAGCGACAAATTCTTCATCATTGCAGGTTAATCCTGCGAGCGCCCCATCAGACCCTGACGCACCTGAGGCCCCGGTCGCACCTGTGGCACCTGCTGCTCCGGTTGCGCCTGATGGTCCTTGCGGCCCTTCGAGTCCTTGTTCCCCTGCAGGTCCTTGCT
>CENX01010795.1_pt1 | contig 58289 bp, 42 predicted proteins | sample 361321 | NCBI WGS metagenome assembly CENX01 (sample SAMEA2619678, study PRJEB7988) | marine metagenome | isolation source: saline water (ENVO:00002010), including | reverse complement strand
TGAAGCCAAGAAAATAGGGAGTTTAAATACACAATCAATTATTACCGGAGCAGATTATGATTCTAAAACCAAACTTTTGGCATTAACAGGAAGTCTTTCTTTTAAGGGTGATAAATATTATATTCTCAGAATTAAAAATTTTGACCCTAATAACAATATTAATTATAAAATTGATATGTACGAAATCCCATTAGAGAAAACTCAAGTTGAGTCAATTAAAATAATTGACAAAAATACCTTTTGGGTCACTTCAGAAGCTGAAACTTATGGAAGTCCATATCTTTATAAAATTTCTTTATAAATAATTTATTTTCATTAATCCTTAGCATAATAATTTTCATAGATTTGCGTTTTTTGAATATTATTTATGTCAACTAACCTAACCAAACATAGTTTTACCGTTTCTAGGCAAAAAAGAGAGCAAATATGTGGTCATAAGGGAAAAGTATTGTGGTTCACTGGTTTATCTGGTTCAGGAAAATCTACATTAGCTAATGCAGTTGATGAGAAACTAAATTCAAATAATTTCAACACTTACATTTTAGACGGAGATAATGTCAGAATGGGTTTAAATAAAGATCTTGGATTTTTACCTGACGACAGAAAAGAAAATATAAGGAGGATCAGTGAAGTTGCTAAGTTATTTGCCGATTCAGGAAAAGTTGTGATGACCGCATTTATTTCGCCATATGCTGATGATAGAAATGAAGCTAGAAAATTATTAGGAGACGATTTTATAGAAATATTTGTTAACACATCATTAGATGAATGTATTTCAAGGGATCCCAAGGGTTTATACAAAAAAGCTCTTGCTGGAGAGATTAAAGGTTTTACCGGTATTGACGCCCCCTACGAAGAGCCTCAAAATCCTGAGATAGAAATTAATAATATGACAATTGAAGAATCGGTAAATTTTATTATTAACAAATTAAATTTTAAGCGATAAATATGTGGAAAAAAATTAACCATGGCGGAGATCCAACAACAAACATCGATAAAAAGTACGCAATCTTTGTTGGCAGGTATCAACCTTATCACTATGGCCATATTGAGCTAATAAAACAAAAGTTAAATCAAGGAATTCCAGCGCTTATTATGGTTAGAAATATTGAGCCTGATGAAAGAAATCCCTTTACTACTGAGCAAACTGTTGGTATGATAAAAAAATATCATGCAGCTCACGGAGATGATGTAGAGGTTATGATTATTCCTGATATTGAATCTGTAAATTTCGGTAGAGGGGTGGGTTATGAAATAAACGAATACCAGCCACCTTCTGAAAGTGGAGCCATGTTTATTTCCGCTACTAAAGTAAGAGATTCAATCAAAAATAAAGATGACAAATGGAAGTCTATGGTTGATGAATCTCTTCATAATGATATTGAAAGTTACTTATCTTAAATTTTTCATTTTTATTTTTTTTTCGTTGGTTTAAGAGGTATTTTTGCAACCTATGAGTTATTTATTTACATCTGAATCTGTTAGTGAGGGACATCCAGATAAAATAGCTGATCAAATTAGTGATGCTATTTTGGATAATTTTCTTGCATTTGATCCCATGTCTAAGGTTGCTTGTGAGACAATGGTTACTACAGGACAGGTTATTCTTTCTGGAGAGGTAAAATCAAATACTTATATAGATGTTCAGAAAATAACAAGAGATGTAATAAAGAAAATTGGATATTCTAAGAGTGATTATAAGTTTGATTATAAGTCTTGTGGAATTTTATCAATGATACATGAACAATCTGAGGATATCTCACGAGGAATAGTCAAAAAAAATGATGAAGATCAAGGTGCAGGAGATCAAGGAATTATGTTTGGATATGCAACAAATGAAACTAAAAATTACATGCCGCTGGCTTTAGATATTTCCAATAAAATACTTCAAGAACTTGCTCTTCTTAGAAGAGAAAACAAGGAAATAAGATATTTGAGACCTGACTCAAAGTCACAGGTGACAATCGAATATTCTGACGATAATAAGCCCCAGAAAATAAAAACGATTGTTATTTCCACTCAGCATGATGAATTTGATAAGGAAGATAAAATGCTTAAAAAAATAAAGTCAGATATAATTAATATTCTAATCCCGAGACTAATTGATAAAAATCCTGATTTAAAAAAGCTTTTTGATAAAAATATAAAATACATAATCAATCCTACTGGAAAATTTGTTATTGGTGGGCCTCATGGAGATACAGGTTTGACAGGCAGAAAAATAATTGTTGACACTTACGGAGGCAAAGGAGCACATGGAGGAGGAGCCTTTTCAGGGAAAGACCCCTCTAAAGTTGATAGAAGTGGTGCATATGCAGCTAGGCATATTGCAAAAAATATTGTTGCTTCTGATATTTGTGATGAAGCTCTTGTTCAATTAAGTTATGCGATTGGGATTGCCAAACCTGTAGCGTTATACATCAACACCTATGGAACATCCAAAGTTAATTTTTCTGATGGTAAAATTTCTGAGATGATATCAGGTTTATTTGACTTGAGACCATTTTCAATTGAAAAATCTTTTGATTTACGGAAACCTATATATTTAGAAACAGCCGCGTATGGTCATATGGGAAAAACCCCCCAAAAAGTAAAAAAAACTTTTATTAATTCTGAAGGTAAGTCTATTGATTTTAATTTGGAGCTGTTCAATTGGGAAAAACTAGATTATGTAAAAAAGATTAAAAAACTTTTTAAATTAGCAAAATGATTAAAAGTAATGTAAAATATATACCTTTTAAGGTTAGAGATCTCAAACAAGCAAATTGGGGAAGAGAAGAAATAAAATTGGCTGAAGCTGAAATGCCAGGCTTAATGGCTTTAAGATCTGAGTATAAAAAATCGAAGCCCCTTACAGGTGCAAGAATTGCTGGTTGTTTGCATATGACAATCCAGACCGCAGTATTAATAGAAACATTAATAGACTTAGGTGCTGAGGTTACTTGGAGCTCTTGTAATATTTTTTCTACACAAGATCATGCAGCAGCGGCGATTGCAGAATCCGGTGTCCAGGTATATGCTTGGAAAGGTATGAATCAGAAGGAATTTGATTGGTGTATTGAACAAACCCTATTTTTTGGGAAGGAGAGAAAACCTTTGAATATGATTCTAGATGATGGTGGGGATTTAACAAATATGGTTTTAGATAAATATCCAGAGTTAGTTAATAATATTAAAGGACTCTCTGAAGAAACTACGACTGGAGTCTTAAGACTATACGACAGAATGAAGGATGGTTCTTTAAAATTGCCTGCAATTAACGTAAATGATTCCGTAACTAAAAGTAAGTTTGATAATAAATACGGATGTAAAGAAAGTGCCGTAGATGCTGTAAGAAGAGCTACCGATATCATGATGGCTGGCAAAAGAGTTGTTGTGTGTGGTTATGGTGATGTTGGTAAAGGAACTGCTGCTTCATTTAAATCAGCAGGAAGTATAGTTACCGTTACTGAAATTGATCCTATTTGTGCCTTACAAGCAGCAATGGACGGATATGAAGTTAAACAATTAGAAACTGTTATTAGCAACTCGGATATTATAATAACTGCAACAGGAAATCGCGATATAGTTAAGGATATTCATTTTAAATCTATGAAGGATAAGGCTATTGTATGTAATATTGGTCATTTTGATAATGAGATTGACATGGCTTGGTTAGACAAAAACTATGGACATACAAAAAAAGAAATAAAACCCCAGGTAGACATGTATTCAATCAAAGGGAATGATATAATTGTATTAGCCGAAGGAAGATTAGTAAATTTAGGATGTGCTACAGGTCATCCAAGTTTTGTTATGAGTAATTCTTTTACTAATCAGGTTTTAGCTCAAATTGAACTTTGGAATAATTTTTCAAAATACGAAAATAAAGTTTACACCCTCCCCAAACATCTTGACGAGAAAGTAGCAAAATTACATCTTGAAAAATTAGGAGTGGAGCTTACGATTCTTGACGATACACAATCAAGTTATATTGGGGTTGACAAAGAGGGTCCCTACAAATCAGATGAATATAGATATTAAAAATTAAATTTCATTTAATAATAATAGCTATAGATTTAAATAATTCTAAATGAAAAAAGTTAATGTTCAAATGGTGGATTTAATTGGGCAATACTCCAAAATCAAGCATGAAATTGATAAAAATATAATATCAACCATTGAATCAGGTAGATTTGTAAACGGACCAATTGTTAAGAAGTTTTCTGAAAACCTATCCAAATATTTAAATATAAACGACGTAATACCATGTGCAAATGGAACTGACGCATTACAGATTGCATTCATGGCTTTAGATTTGAAACCAGGGGATGAAATTATTTGCCCCTCATGGACTTATATAGCAACCGCTGAAGCAGCTGCAATTTTAGGTTTAAAAGTTGTATTTTGTGATGTTGATATTAATACCTTTAATTCAAAAGCAGAGTTTATTGAGCCTCTTATAAACAGTAATACTAAGGCAATTGTTCCAGTTCATTTATATGGTCAATCTTGTGAAATGGATAGTATTCTTTCATTAGCAAAAAAATACGATCTCAAAATAATTGAAGATAATGCTCAAGCTATCGGATGTAAATATACTTTTGCAAATGGTGATATTAAATATACTGGTACTATTGGTGATATAGCTACTACTTCATTTTATCCTTCTAAAAATTTAGGTTGCTATGGTGACGGTGGTGCAGTTTTTACCAATGATAATGATTTAGCTGAAAAAATAAGAATGATAGTAAATCACGGCGAAAAAATAAAATACCATCACGAAATTATTGGTTGTAATTCTAGATTAGATTCTATTCAGGCTGAAGTTTTAAATATTAAGCTAAAATATTTAGATGATTACAATTCAAATAGAAAAATAATGGCCAACAATTATAATTTGGCATTTAGTGATATTGATGAAATTATTACACCTGTTGTTAGTGAATCTTCAGATCACGTGTACCATCAATATACTTTGAGGTTATCAAATGAAAAAAGAGACAATTTTAAAAATTATTTAAACAATTTAGGGATTCCAACTATGATTTATTACCCTATTCCTACTCACATGCAAAAGCCCTATGCCAATAATCAAATCTTAGAAAACACCGAAAAACTTTCTCATGAAGTGGTCTCATTACCAATACATACCGAGATAGAAACTTCAAATCAAGAATATATTATTGAAAATGTAATAAAATATTTTAAATGAAAATAAAAAATATTTGTTGTATTGGTGCAGGCTATGTTGGTGGTCCAACAATGTCGGTTATCGCACAGAAAAATCCTCATTTAAATATTTATGTTGTGGATATGAATTCTGATAAAATTGCAGCCTGGAACTCTGAAAACCTTGATAATCTCCCGGTTTACGAACCTGGTTTATCAGATGTTGTGTCTCAAACAAGAAATAAGAACTTATTTTTTTCATCAGATGTTGATAGGTATATAATTGAAGCAGACATGATTTTTATTTCTGTAAATACTCCAACAAAAACCAGTGGTGATGGAAAAGGGTATGCTGCTGATCTGAAATTCGTAGAAGCTTGTGCAAAGAAAATAGCCGAATTATCAAAAACGGATAAAATTATTGTTGAAAAATCTACAGTTCCCGTAAGAACTTCAGAAAAAATCAAACAGATACTTAGGGAAAATAATTCCGAAGTAAAATTTCAAATTTTATCGAACCCTGAATTTTTAGCTGAAGGTACTGCAATGAGGGATTTAGAAATTCCTGATAGAGTCATAATTGGTGGAGATAGAACAGAAGAGGGTGTAAAGGCAATTAATTCATTGGTAAAAATATATTCCTCTTGGGTGCCAATGGATAATATTTTAACCACTAATCTCTGGTCTTCAGAACTTTCAAAATTAACAGCAAATGCTTTTTTAGCACAAAGAATATCCTCAATTAATTCTCTATCTGAATTGTGTGAAGAAACAGGAGCAGATATTGATGAAGTTGCAAAAGCAATTGGTATGGACTCAAGAATTGGAAGTAGTTTTTTAAAAACATCAGTTGGTTTTGGAGGCAGCTGTTTTAAAAAAGATATATTAAATCTTGTTTATATTGCTAAATCATTAGGTTTGATAGAAGTTGCAAATTATTGGGAAAATGTACTTATAATAAATAAGCATCAAAGAGATAGATTCTCACATAAAATTATTAATCATATCCAAAGAAATAAACTAAAAAGAGAGGTTTTGTTTTTAGGTTGGGCATTCAAGAAAAACACAAATGATACAAGAGAATCAGCCGCAATCTATGTTGCAAGTAATTTACTTAAGGCAGGAATCAATTTAAAAATCTACGATCCAAAGGTTAACAAAAAGAGAATATATAACGATTTAACCGATTTAAATAAAAATAAATTTTATAAAAATCAGTTATCATACTTAGATAAACCAGATGAAGATTTTTCAAGTACAAATATTATAGCAATCCTAACTGAGTGGGACGAATTTATTGATTATGATTGGAAAAAGATTTATAATCGGATGATTAAGCCAGCATACATTTTTGACGGCAGAAATATTTTGGATATGAAATTGATTAAGTCAATTGGTTTTAGATATATTGGACTTGGCAAAAATGGATAAAAAAAAAGTTTTAGTAACCGGGGGTGCCGGCTTTATCGGTTCACATTTGTGTAAAAAACTAATAGATTTGGGTTGCAGTGTAGTTTGCATCGATAATCTATTCACTGGTAATTTAATTAATATAAAAGAAATACTTAATTCAGACCATTTTGAATTTATTGAACATGATATTGTTAAACCAATTTTTCTTACTGGTATTGACGAAATATATAATTTAGCCTGTCCCGCATCTCCAATTCATTACCAGCTAAATCCGATAAAAACATTAAAGACATGCACAATAGGTGTAATAAATATATTAGGTTTAGCCAGAGCTAATAAAGCCAAAATTTTACAGGCAAGTACAAGTGAAGTATATGGTGATCCACTAGAACATCCACAAAATGAAAATTATTATGGAAATGTGAATACAACTGGATTACGTTCGTGTTATGATGAAGGCAAAAGATGCTCTGAAACGCTTTTTTCTGACTATAAACGACAGCATAAGCTAAATATTAGAATAGTAAGAATTTTTAATACTTATGGTCCAAATATGGCTGTAAATGATGGAAGAGTTATCTCAAATTTCATAGTTCAGGCAATCTCAAATAAAAATATCAGCATTAATGGCGATGGAAGTCAAACAAGAAGTTTTATGTTTGTGGATGATCTTGTTGAAGCTTTGATAAAAGTTATGAATTGTAATGACTTTCAAGACCCTATAAATATTGGAAATCCAAATGAAATTTCAATCAATGATTTAGCTCATAAAATTTTACAATTGACAAAGAGTACTTCAAAAATTAAATTTAATAATTTGCCTGAAGATGACCCTAAGAGAAGAATGCCTAATATAGAAAGGATATCTGATTTAATCGATTGGCAACCTACTATTTCGCTTGATGATGGCTTGATGAGAACTATTAATTATTTTAATAAAAATTAATGCGAAAATTAAAAGGAATAATTTTAGCTGGAGGAACTGGTTCAAGACTATATCCGTTAACATATGGTACATCTAAACAATTGCTTCCAGTTTATGATAAGCCTATGATATATTATCCACTATCAACATTATTATATGCTGGCATAAAAGATATCTTAATTATCTCAACTCCAAAAGATTTACCTAGATATAGGGATTTACTTAAAAATGGATCTCATCTAGGTATAAGAATTCAATTTGCAGAACAACCTTCTCCAAATGGTATTGCAGAAGCTTTTTTGATAGGAGAAAAATTTATTGCAGATGACAATGTATGTCTAATCCTTGGAGATAATATTTTTCATGGTGATAGCTTTAAGTCTCAACTTGATAAATCGTATAAAAATCTAGAGAAAGGTTTTTCCACTATATATGGTTATGAAGTCTCAAACCCAAAAGATTTTGGTGTGATTGAAATTGACGATAATAATGATATTTATAAGATTATTGAAAAACCCGAGTCAACAAAAAGTAATTTGATTGTTTCGGGTTTATATTTTTACACAAATAAGGTTATTCAGTATGCAAAAAAATTGAATCCAAGCAATAGAGGTGAATTAGAAATAACAGACCTAAATAACATATTTCTGCAAAATAAAAAACTTAAACTAATTTGTCTAGATTCAAATTTCTCATGGTCTGACACAGGTACATATGACTCTTTAATTAAAGCATCTAAATATTTTCAAAATCTTGAAAAAAGTACAGGATCTAAATATGCGTGTATTGAAGAAATTGTTTATAATCTAGGTTATATTGAAAAAAAACAATTCTTACAGAATATAGAGTATGTTAAAAGTAGTAGTTATGGAAAATATCTTCAAGACTTAATTAAATAATAAGATTTTGATAATAACAAAAACAGAATTTGATAGTCTTTTGATTTTAAAGTATAAATCCTTTGAGGATTCAAGAGGTTTATTTTTTGAATCATATAGGTTTGATATATTGAATAATCATTTGGATAAAGAAATACTATTTTGTCAGGACAATGTCGTTAAATCGCATAAAAATGTATTAAGGGGGTTACATTACCAAAACCCAAATCCACAATCAAAATTAATCACAGTTTTAAATGGTAAAATCTTGGATGTTGCCATTGATATTCGTCCAAATTCAAAAACTTATGGAAAAGTCTTTTCAATTGAATTATCTAAGAAGAATAAAACAAGTCTATTTATTCCAAAAGGCTTTGCGCATGGTTATCTTTCACTTGAAAATAATACAATAGTACATTATAAAGTTGACGACTTCTATAATAAAAAATCTGAAAAAGGAATTAGATATGATGATCCTAAATTAAAAATTAATTGGGGTATTAACACTGAAGATATTATCATATCAATTAAGGACAAAAATCTCAAGACCTATAAATGGATTCAAAATTAAAAATATTAGTTACTGGGTCTTCTGGACAACTTGGAAATGCCATTAAACAAATTTCGTTTTCTTATCCTAATTATGATTTTATTTTTTTAAATAAATCAAATCTAGATATTACCTCTCATAATTTAGTTAGGTCAGAATTAAAATGTATAAAGCCCAATTACATAATAAATTGTGCTGCATACACAAACGTTGATTTGGCTGAGTCAAATCAAGATATTGCTAATTTAGTTAATAATATATCTGTAAAAAACTTGGCTTTAGTTTGTAAAGATTTGAATATTACATTGGTTCATCTATCTACCGATTATGTTTTTGGAAATAATTCAAAGCGTGTTACAAAAAGTGTTACAAATAAACCATATAAAGAGTCCGATATTCCAGCTGCAGATTCTGTTTATGCGAAGTATAAACTAGAAGGTGAGCAATGTATAATAAAAACAAATTTAAGTAACTTTTTAATTCTGCGAACATCTTGGTTATACTCCAGCACACCCAAAAATTTTGTACATAAAATTTTAAATCAAATTTCACTTAATAAAAATTTTGATGTTGTAAATGATCAAGTTGGTTCACCTACTTTTGCCATTGATTTAGCTGAGGTAATTTTGAACTCTCTTAAATATATTAATTCAGAAAACAAAGGCATATACCATTATTGTTCTAATGATAATTGTTCAAGATATGAATTTGCACTAAAAATTAGAGATTTTGTTAATTCGAATGTAGATATTCATCCAATTTCTAGTCCTATAAATTCCATTAGACCTGCCTTTTCAGCTCTTGATCCTTCTAAATTTTGTTCTACCTTTGGTGCAAAATCCTTTGACTGGAAATCAAGATTAGGTTTTTTTATTAAATCTTACAATTTACATGAGCTTAATTTATAAAAATGTTCTAATCACTGGTGGTTCGGGATTTATAGGTTCAAATTTTTTGAAGTTAATTCTTGAAAAATACCCAAATACCAACTTTATTAATTTAGACTTGTTGACATATGCTTCAAATAAAAAAAATACTGAATCATTTTATGACTTCAAGAATTATTTTTTCTACAAAGGCGACATTTGTGACTTTGATTTAGTTTCTAAAATATTCGTAAACCACAATGTTGATGCTTTGATAAATTTTGCTGCTGAATCTCATGTGGATAATTCTATAATAAATCCTCACTTGTTTATAAAGACCAATGTTCTTGGCACCCACAATCTTCTTAAGGTTTCATTAAAACATTGGATGAAATCTCCCCATATTTATAAAACCGATTACAAAAATTCCAGATTTCACCAGATATCAACTGATGAGGTTTACGGAAGCATCTTGGATGGTAGTTTTAAGGAATCAAGTAATTACTCTCCAAATTCTCCTTATTCTGCAAGTAAGGCAAGTGCTGATATGTTGGTTAGAAGTTATCATAAAACTTATGGTTTGAATACAACCATCACATTATCTTCAAATAACTATGGTCCAGGTCAGCATGATGAAAAATTTATACCAACCATAATAAAGAGTCTATTAAATGACAAGGAAATTCCCTTGTATGGTAGTGGCGATAATGTAAGAGATTGGATTTTTGTAGTAGAAAATTGCAAAGCGATTGAAATGGTATTTAAAAATGGTATCTCTGGTGAATCATATAATATAGGAGCGAAAAATGAGCTTACAAACAATGATTTGATCAATAAAATTTACAATATATACTCTTCAAATAAAGATTATCCCGATCGAAAATTAAAGGTTAAGTTTGTAAATGATCGATTTGGGCATGATTTCAGATATAGCTTAGATATTTCAAAGATAAAAAAGTTAGGGTGGAGGTTATCAAATGATAATGATAAGCACCTCATTGAACTTATTGATAACTACATACTTAACTAAAATTTTATCTTTCAAAGTTTGAAAATCACACCATTGATTAACAATCAAAAAACAAATTATTTTACATTTTTATGAAATTTTAATAAAACAAACCAAATTATTTTATTAATATTGCATTGTGAATTCTCTGTTTTGCTCCATATTGGGCATTATTGAGCATTCTGACTTAAAAGAAATTTGAACTAATTATATTATTTTGAAACATTTTCAAATAAATATTTTTTATCTCAGGCAATTTATCTTGCCCTACACAAAATATTCAATCAACTTATTATATATATAGCATGAAAAAAATTACATTTATTCTGTTTATTTCTACAATTTTTACATTTTTAACAAGTATAAACCTGCAGGCTCAAGATACTACAGCACCTGTTGCTGCTGGACAAGATATAACTGTTCTTCTAACGCCAGATAATACTGGAGCGCTTGTTGGATCAATTGAGCCAAGTGATCTTGACGATGGTTCAACTGATGATGTCACTACCACTGAAAATTTAATTTTTCATGCCAATATTACTGAATTTACTTGTGCTGATATAGGTGCTAATACTGTTCTTTTCTATGTAGAGGATGAGGCAGGTAATACATCTTTGGATGGTGCTGGTACTGCACTAAGCTTAACTGTTACTGTAACTGAGGAGATTGACCCGGTTGCAACTGCACAAGACATAACTGTTGCATTAGATGCTAATGGTTCTTACACGCTAACTGCTGCAGAGATTAATAATGGTTCTACTGATAGTAATAATTGTACTGCAGATGAAGATTTAACCTTATCTATTCCCGCTACTACTTATGATTGTTCTAGTATTGGAGTGGTTAATACTGTTACTTTAACAGTTACTGATGAGGCTGGTAATTCTGATACAGCTACTGCCACCGTAACTGTTGTTGATTCAGCTGCTCCGACTGTCGTCACTCAAGACCTAACTGTTAATCTTGATGCAACTACTGGTTTAGCATCTGTTACAGCGGCTGAAATTGAAGATGGTTCATCTGATAACTGTACAGCTGATGCAGACTTAGTTTTCTCTTTAGATCCAACTTCATTTGATTGTACAAATGTAGGTGCTAATACTGTTACATTAACAGTAACCGACGAAGCTGGAAACGAAGGCACTGGAACTGCAGTTGTTACAGTTGTAGACAATACAGACCCAACTCTAGTTGGTCAAAATATTTCTGTATCACTTGACTCAAGTGGTGCATACACTCTAAATGTTAGTGAGGTTGATGGTGGATCATCTGATAATTGCGATTTCACCCTATCATTTGGATACGAACAAATTAGTGTTACTGATCCAGCTACAGGTGTTGTCACTGTTACTGAGGGTGATGCAATACTTACTCAGGACCTTGATTGTACTGATCTTGGTGCTAATAATATAACAATATACGCCAGAGACGATTCAGGAAATGAGGTAAATGCGGTTGTTGTGGTTACTGTTGTTGATGATGCTGATGCTACTGTAGCATTACAAGACACTACTGTATCTCTAGACGTAAATGGTTTTGTTACTGTTACTGCTTCAGATTTAGACAATGGCTCATCTGATAATTGTTCAGATAACGCTAACCTAACCTTTGAATTTGATACTGATGGTGATAGTGTTCCTGATTCTGCTACTACTACTTTACAGTGTTCAGATATCGGTGATACTACATTCACTGTTTATATAACTGATGAGGCTGGAAACGAAACCTCTGGAACTGCTGTTGTGACTGTTGAAGATAATACAGCTCCAACTGCATTCACACAAAATATTACAGTTTCAATTGGTACTGGTGGAACCGTTACTATTACTCCTGCTCAGGTTAATACTGATAATAATGGAAATGGTTTATCAAGTGACAATTGTTCTGACGAATTTCTAACATTAACTCTTGACAATGACACATTTACCTGTGACGATATAGGTCAAAACACTGTAACGCTAACAGTTACGGATTCTGGAAATAATACTGACTCTGCTACTGCAGTTGTTACTGTTGTTGATTTAACAGAGCCAGATGTTAATGTTAATGACATCACGGTTGCCCTTGATGCTAATGGTGCTGCAGCTATAACTTTTGCTGATCTTGATAATGGTAGTACTGATGGATGTACTGCTGATGCTGATTTAACAACTTCATTGAGTGTTTCTGCATTTGATTGTACTGACTTAGGCAATAATACGGTAACGGTCGAAATTACTGATTCAGCCGGAAATGTAGGTAGTGCAGATGCTGTTGTAACTATCGTTGATACTTCTGCTCCAACACTTGTTGTTCAAAACGTTACGGCTTCATTAGATGCAAATGGCGCATTAACCGCTGTTGCATCTGATTTTGATAATGGATCAACCGATAACTGTACTGCAAATGGTGATTTAGTATTCTCTTTAGATCCTTCTGCCTTTGATTGTACAAATGCTGGTGATAATACTGTTCAAGTAACTGCTACTGACGAGCAAGGAAATGCTACTACACTACCTGCTACGTTGACTGTTGTGGATGATATTGCTCCAACGGTTCTTGCAAATGATATTACAGTTGCACTTGGAACTACTGGTTTAGTTTCAATTACTACTGCTGATGTTGATGGTGGTTCTACTGACAACTGCCCACTAACATTATCGCTAAGTAAATCTGCATTTAGTTGTGATGATTTAGGTGCTAACAATGTTACACTCACGGGAACTGATGCTGCTGGCAATAGTACTGATGCTGCATTTGTTGTTACTGTTGAGGATAATATTACTCCAACTGTTGTAGCTCAAGATATTACTGTTGTACTAGACATTAATGGTGCTGCAACAATTACTGCTGCTGATATTGATGGTGGTTCTTCAGATAATTGTGATCTGACTTTAGCAATTGATATTAACTCATTTGACTGTACTGATATTGGTACAGTTGTGGTTACATTAACTGGATCTGATGCTGCTACTAACTCAGCTACAGACACTGCTACTGTAACAATTGTAGATGATATGGATCCAACGGTAGTAACACAAGATATTTCTGTATCTCTTGATGCTAATGGTGCCGCAAGTATAACCACTGCTGATATAGACAATGGTTCATCCGATAATTGTACTGCTGATGCTGATTTAACATTTGCACTAGATGAAACAGCATTTGATTGTGAAGATCTTGGTAGCAATACTGTTACACTTACAGTAACTGATGAGCAAGGAAACTTCCATTCTGAGACAGCTGTAGTAACAGTAGTTGATGATTCAGCGCCTACGATAGCGGTTGCAGACGCTTCTGTTTCTCTTGACGCTAATGGAAATGCAACAATCACAGGAGATTTATTTGATAATCTATCGTCTGATAACTGTTCAGATAATGCTAACTTAACATTCTCTGTTAATATTGATACTTATGACTGTACTAATCTTGGTGCAAACGCAGTTGTTGTTACAGCTGAAGATGAAAGTGGTAACCAAGTTACTGCAAACGCTGTTTTAACTGTTGTAGACGACTCAGCTCCAACAATAGTAACTCAGGATGTTACGGTTACACTTGATGCAAATGGTGCTGCAAGTATTACTACTGCAGATATTGAGAACGGTTCATTCGACAATTGTACTGCAGACGCTGACTTAACTCTAACTCTTGATGTTGATTCATTCGACTGTACTAACTTAGGAGAAAATACTGTTAGACTTAGTGTTGCTGATGCTACTGGAAATGCATTTACAGAGGATATAACAGTCGCAGGTACTACTGCTAGTACTTATGATGTTAGTGGATTTGACACCGGTATACCTTCTGAGAGTTGGGTTGCACAATCTTTTACTGCTAATGCTACTGGAGTGCTTTCAAGCCTGGCAATCAGTAAAAATAGTACTGGAACTAATTATACCGATTTAACAATTTCTGTATATGAAGGTGGTGGTATATTTGATACTGCAAATCCTCCAGGAGCTGTATTAAGTACATTCACTGTTGATGCTACAGGTTCTGCTACACTTCTCGATGCATTCGATATTGATCAAGCTGATCAACCATCGCTTACTGCAGGAAATGAATACACAATATTCTTTGATTTCTCTACTACAAACGGTGGTGATGGTACTAATGCTGGAATGCTTGCTGATGTAGATCAAGGACTTGGTACTTTATCTGTTCCAGCATATGGTGCACCAAATACTGCATATGCATACTCATTAACTATGGTAGCCAATATTACAACACCTGATGTAACAACAACATATACTGGTGCTACTGCAACTGTAACTGTTGTTGATAATATTGCCCCTACTGTTGTAGCACAAGATGTTGCAATAGTTCTAGGTGCTAATGGATCTTATACATTAACTCCTGCTGAAGTTGATAACGGCTCATCTGATAACTGTACTCTTACATTATCATTAAACCAAACAGAATTTGACTGTACTGACTTAGGAACTAACTATGTTATACTAACAGGTACTGATGAATCTGGAAATTCAACTTCTGCCGCACCTGTCACAATAACTGTAACTGAGGCAAATGTTCCTGTTGTTGCAGTTCAAGATATTTCTGTATCTCTTGATGCCAATGGTGCAGCAACAATAACATACTCGGATATTGACAATGGCTCAGCTGATGGCTGTTCTGCTGTTGAAGACTTAGTATATCAAATTGATGTTAGTTCATTCACTTGTGCAAACATTGGTCCTAACAATGTGGTACTTACTGTAACTGACGAACAAAATAATTCTGATAGTGCTACAGCCGTAGTAACTATTGTTGACGATTCAGCTCCGACTGTGGTGGCTCAAAATGTTACTGTTGCGCTTGACGCTGATGGTAATGGTAGTGTTACAGCCGCAGATATTGAAAATGGATCTTCTGATAACTGTTCAGATAACGCTAACCTAACTTTTGCAATTGATGTAAATGCATTTACTTGTGATAATTTAGGTGCTAATGATGTTGTATTAACGGTTACTGATGAACAAAATAATTCTGCAACTAGTACTGTAACAGTGACTGTTGTAGATAATATTGACCCAGTGGCTGTTGCTAATGATATTACTGTAGAATTAGATGCTAATGGATCTGCTGTGCTTGATATCGATGATGTTGGTGCATCTACTGACAATTGTGCAATCTATGAAGAGTGGGTAAATGAAACAACTTTTGATTGTGCTGATCTTGGTGCAAATACAGTTAGTTTTGTAGCTGAAGATACTTCTGAAAACCAAAATGTAACTACATTCACAGTTACAGTTGAGGACAATTTAGCTCCTGTAGCTGTTGCACAAGATGTGACTGTTTCTCTAGATGCTAATGGTTCTTATACTCTTACAGCTGCTGAAGTTGATAATGGATCTTCTGATAACTGTACTGATAATTCTGCATTAACTCTAAGTTTAAACACCACCGCTTTCGATTGTACAAACATTGCAGCTGCTACTACTGTAACTCTTACTGTTGAGGATGCATCTGGTAACACAGATACTGCTACAGCTTCAGTTACTGTAGTTGATGATATGGTACCAACAGTTGTTACACAAGATGTTACATTAACACTTGATGCTAACGGAGCTGCAAGCATATCCACAGCTGATATCGATGATGGTTCAACTGATAATTGTACTGATCCAGCAGATTTAGTATTTGCACTTGATCAATCAGCATTTGATTGTACTCACTTAGCGAATAACGGTGTTAATACTGTAACACTTAGCGTAACTGACGAACAAGGAAATGTACAAACAGGAACAGCAACAGTTACTGTTGTTGACACTGAAAACCCAACTGTTGCAGGACAAGATATTACGGTAGCTTTAGATTCTGATGGAGCTGCAACAATCACAACTGCTGATGTTGACGATGGATCTTCTGATAATTGTACACTTTCTTTATCTATTGATGTTTCAAGCTTCGATTGTAATAATTTAGGTGCTAACGCAGTTGTATTGACTGGTACTGATGAATCAGGAAATTCTGCTACTGCAAATGTAACCGTAACAGTTGTTGATAATCTTTCACCTGTTGCAGTTGCACAGGATGTTACAGTTACACTTGATGCAACTACGTATACTTACACATTAACACCACAAGAGGTTGATGGTGGTTCAACAGACAACTGTGATTCTCCATTGTTGTTTATTAATGAAACTACATTTGATTGTACTCATGTTGGTGAGTCCAATGAAATTGAATTATTAGCAAGAGATCTTAGTGGTAATGAAAGCACTGCAATAGCAATTGTTACTGTTATTGATCCTGTTGCTCCAGTTGCAGTTACTCAAGATATTACTGTCGCTCTTGGTGCTGACGGTACTTACACACTAACTGCTACTGAAATTGATAAGAATTCTTCAGACGCTTGTTCTGATATTACTCTTTCAATACCAGAAACAATCTTTACATGTGATGATATAGGCGATAACACTGTTACCCTTACGGTAACTGATGAGTCTGGTAATACAGATACGGCTGATGCTGTAGTGAACGTTGTTGATACAACTGATCCAACGGTTGTTGCTCAAGATATCACAGTAGCTCTTGATGCAAACGGTAATGCAGTTATTACAGCTGCTGATATTGACGGAGGTTCATCTGATAATTGTGATGTAACCCTATCAATGTCTGTTTCAATTGATTATACTGCTGATGAAATTGCCAATAATCTCTGTATAAGAGTTTATGAGAACAAAAGAGCTGGAAGCCACGCAGCATCTTCTGATTTCAATGTTGGTTCAGCCCCTGCTGGACAAGGTGGAGCTCAAATAGTAGCAACTAATATGGTTAGTGGTATTTCTGGTACTGGCTCTGATGGTGCATTTACATATGACATCACTGCAGCTGATCCATGGGTTGGTGTATATAGTAGAGGTAATGACGGAGAAGGAAGACCGTTCTTATTATCAACGGTAACAGGTCTTTCTGATGGTCTACAAGGCGGAGACTTATTCATACTAGACTCAAGCGCTGCTGACTTTGTAGCTGCAATCGCTGATGCAGATGATCAGGCTTATCTTAATGATTCTGACAACTATACTCTATACTGCTTTGACAGTGATGATGCTAGCTACATAACTCCAACAGTAATGTTTAATTGTGATTCTATTGGTGCTAATACAGTAACTTTAACCGGAACTGATAGTTCAGGAAACTCTGCTACAGCAGATGCCGTAGTAACCATTGTTGATACTACTGCTCCAACTGTAATTACTCAGGATATAACTGTCATATTAGACCCAACAACTTATGAGGCTAGTATTTCACCTGCTGATGTTAACAATGGAACTACTGATGCTTGTGATAATAATATAACTCTATATATTGATAATTCTGAATTTACATGTGATGATGTAGGAGAGAATACGGTTACATTAACTGGTGAGGATCAATATGGTAATGAAGCTACAGCTACTGCAATAGTAACTGTAATAGAGGAAGTAGACCCAACAGCTGTTGCTCAAGATGTTACGGTTCAATTAGATGCCAACGGTGCTGCATCAGTTACTGCTGCAGATATCGATAATGGTTCATCTGATGATTGTACTTCTGTAACATTGTCAATTGATAATGGATCATTTGATTGTGATAATCTTGGTGCTAATACTGTTACCTTAACAGTTACAGATCTTTCTGGAAATACTGATACGGCTACTGCAACAGTTACTGTAGAGGATGCGATTGCACCTACAATGGCCGCTCAAGATATCCAAGTATCTCTTGATGCCAATGGAGCTGCAACAATCACTACTGCAGATGTAGATAATGGATCTGCTGACAACTGTGATGTAACACTATCATTAGATGTAACATCATTTGATTGTACAAATCTTGGTGATAACACAGTTACGTTGACTGGTACTGATAGTTCTGGTAACAGTTCTACAGTTACTGCAACAGTTACTGTAGTCGATGATATTGCACCTACAATGGCTGCTCAAGACATTCAAGTATCTCTTGATGCCAATGGAGCTGGTTCAATAACTACTGCCGACATTGATAATGGTTCATCTGATAACTGTGATATAACGTTATCACTAGATGTAACATCATTTGATTGTGATAATCTTGGTGACAATACGGTTACTCTAACAGGTACTGACAGTTCTGGAAACAGTTCTACTGTAACTGCTACAGTAACAGTTGTTGATGATATTGCACCTGTAATTGTTGTTTCTGATATTACTCTTGAATTAGGTGCTGATGGTACTGCAAATCTTACTGCTGACACCAACTGGGATGAAGATATTTATGCAAACTCAACCGAAAACTGTACAATACAATCATTAAACTTTGATGTTAGTGGTGGTGGAGATTTTGATTGTACTAATTTAGGTGAAAACATTGTTAATACTTATATCGTTGATCAAAGTGGAAACGAATCTCAAGTTGTTGCTGTAACAGTAACAGTTGTTGACAATATTGCACCTACAATGGCTGCTCAAGATATCCAAGTATCTCTTGATGCCAATGGAGCTGCAACAATCACTACTGCAGATGTAGATAATGGATCTGCTGATAATTGTGATATTACACTATCATTAGATGTAACATCATTTGATTGTACAAATCTTGGTGCTAATACAGTTACGTTGACTGGTACTGATAGTTCTGGTAACAGTTCTACAGTTACTGCAACAGTTACTGTAGTCGATGATATTGCTCCTACTATGGTTGCAATGGATGCTACTGTTAGCCTTGATGCCAATGGAGCTGCAACAATCACTACTGCAGATATCGATAATGGTTCATCTGATAATTGTGATGTAACATTATCACTAGATGTAACATCATTTGATTGTGATAATCTTGGTGCTAATACAGTTACGTTGACTGGTACTGATAGTTCTGGTAACAGTTCTACAGTTACTGCAACAGTTACTGTTCTTGATGAGCTTGCACCTGTAATTACAGTTCCGGCTGATGTTACTGTAGAATGTGATGCTAGTTCTGTACCGTTTACCGGTGTATCGATTTCATCTATGACACCAGGCTTATTTGCTGCTGGTCCTAACGCTACTTGGACAAATGTATTTACAGCCGCTCAAAATGGTGACGGTAATGGTGGAGCGCAACAAGCATTTGTTATCAATGTAACAAGCTTACCAACAGGTGGAGCTAATTACAGAGTTGTGAAAACAACAGCAAATGGTAACTGGTTCCAGGCGAATGCACAACCACTATCACTTGGTTCCAATGCAATTACTGTAAATGCAGTTGCATTTGAAAGATCTGTTAAGATTCAATTTAACAGTGGTGCAGTGGAATTTGATGCTGTTTCTCTTAACGGAAGTAGCGTATTCACTGGTGAAGGAACTGGTTCAGCAACTGCTTCTGACAATTGTGATTCAGATGTTGACGTATCATACACTGATACTGTGGTTGACGGAGTTGGAAATAATTCTACAATTACTAGATTGTGGACTGCGACAGACAACTTTGGTAATTCATCCACTGGTACTCAAACAATAAATGTTGTTGATACTACGGCTCCAACTGTAGTTTCACAAGATATAACAGTTGAACTTGATGACAATGGTGCAGCTACTATTACTGCTGCAGACATTGATAATGGTTCAAGTGACAACTGTGCTGATGTCGCTGATTTAACGTATGAATTAGACGTTACATCATTTGATTGTTCAAATGTTGGAGCGAATACAGTTACTTTAACTGTGACTGATGAAAACAGTAATTCTGCAACCGCTACTGCTACAGTAACCGTTGTAGATGTTATTGCACCTGTATTTACTTCTGTTCCTGATGATGTAACGGTAGAATGTGATGGAAACACTGATCCTTCTGAGGCATGTATTGACACCTTAGTGACTGGAACATATCAAGTTGATATGCAAGATTCATGGGGTGATGGATGGCAAGGAAGCGGTATCCAAATTACAGTAGATAATACAGTACTTTACGCCGATTTATGTGGTGGAGGATGGGCTGGACCCGATGGTGATGGATGTTTAACTGGTGATGGATCAAACGGTACATTTACTTTTGATGTTCCTGAAGACGCATCTTTCTTAGCATTTGATCTACAAGATGATGCTTACCAAAGTGAGCGTTCATTCCAAATATACGGACCTGCCGGAGACTTGATATATGATTACACATATAGTTGGTTTGGTCAAAATACCGGAGTTCTTGATGTACCTGTAACAACGCCATCATGTACACCTGGAACTGGTATTCCAACAGTTTCTGATAATTGTGACGAAGACGTTTCGCTTACTTACACAGATACTGTGGTTAACGGGATTGGAAGTAATTCTACAATTACTAGAGTATGGACTGCAACTGATGACTATGAGAATTCAACTTCTTATACTCAGACAATAAATGTTGTTGATACTACTGCTCCTGTATTTACATCGTTCTCACCAGATGTTACTGTTGAATGTGATGACAACGAGTTCATCGCAAATACAACTGCAACTGATAACTGTGATCTTGATGTTGATATATCTTACACTGATACAGTCGTTGAAGGTGTTGGAAATAACTCGGTGGTTTCAAGATTATGGACTGCTACTGATGATAACGGAAATTCTACGAGTTATACTCAAACTATCACGGTAGTTGATACAACTGCACCACAATTCTCAGTTCTTCCTGATGACTACACTGTTGAGTGTGATGTTGATACATCACCTGCATCTACAACTGTAGAAGAAGTTATTACAGGATCTTATTCTGTATACATGGAAGATTCTTGGGGTGATGGATGGCAAGGAGAAGGTATCATCGTAGATATTGACGGTGTTACTACAAATGCTACACTTTGTGATCAGAGCTGGGGTGGAGCTGTAGTAGATGGATGTATTTCTGGTGCTAGTGGTACAGCTATAATTGATGTTCCAGCTGGAACACAATCTTTAAGTTGGACTCTTGCTTCAGATTCATGGCCAGGAGAACGTTACTTTGAAATATATGCGCCAAATGGAGACTTACTATATGTTGGTGGTGGTGCTACTGATACAGGAGGCCCAATAGATGTTGAGGACACAATAACAGTTTCTTATTTTGCTGAAATTGATGCGATTGATAACTGTGAGCCAGATGTTTCTATAACGTATGAAGATACGATCACTGGTCAAAATGGTAGTGCATATGTAATCACAAGATTATGGACTGCTACTGATGCAAATGATAATTCATCTACTTATACTCAGATAATTACAGTAGTAGATACTACAGCACCAGTCATTACTGGTCCAGCTGATGTAACTGTCGAATGTGATCAAGATACAGATCCATCCGCTACTGGAACAGCTACTGCTGTTGATAATTGTTCTGCTGAAGTTACAGTTACTTATGATGATACTCTAAGCAACGATAGTGGAATTGATTATGTTATAACTAGAGTATGGACAGCTACGGATATCAATGATAATTCATCTACTTATACTCAGACAATTACAGTAGTAGATACTACAGCTCCTGTTGTAGTAACAACTGACTTAACTGTCGCACTAGATGAAAATGGACAAGCAATGATATCAACTGATGATGTTAATAACGGTTCATCTGATAATTGTGATGACAACTTCACATTATCACTTGATACTACAATGTTTGATTGTTCAAATGTTGGTGAAAACACTGTAACTTTAACTGGAACAGATAGTTCAGGTAATAGTTCTTCATCTACAGCAGTTGTAACTGTTGTTGACGAAACAGCACCAACTGCAATTACTCAGGATATTTCAGTATCACTTGATGAAAACGGTTCAGTTTCAATTGGTGCATCTGATGTTGATAACGGTTCATTTGATAACTGTGATGTCACATTATCTATAGATGCTGATTCATTTGATTGTTCAAGTGTTGGAGCTAACACTGTTACACTAACTGTTACTGACGCTTCTGGTAATGTTTCTTCTGCTACTGCTACGGTAACTGTAGAAGATACTACTGCGCCAGTTGTAAACGGTAATGATGTAACGGTTAACCTTGATGCAAACGGTCAAGCTTCAATCTCAATTGATGATATTGATAACGGTTCGTTCGATAACTGTGAAATGTCTCTATCACTTGATGTTACATCATTTGATTGTGATAATGTAGGAAATAACTCAGTAACATTGACTGCTGTTGACGCAAGTGGAAACACTACTAGTGAGTCATTTACGGTTACTGTTACAAATGAGTTTGAAGACACCGATCTTGATGGTATTCCAGACAATTGTGATCCATTAATTATGCTTGATCTTGATTTAGACGGCATTGATGATAACTTTGATAACTGTGTTGGAGTATACAACCCAGACCAAGGAGATATTGATGGTGATGGTATTGGAGATGCGTGTGATCTAGTAGAAATTAATATTTCTCAAGCAATTACTCCAAACGGTGATGGTGTAAACGACTTCTGGTTTATTAATAACATAGAAGCTCATCCAAATAATGTAATTAGAGTTTACAACCGTTGGGGTCAGGAAGTATTCTATGCTGAAGGATACCAAAACAACTGGAATGGTGAGTATGAAGGCAATAAGGGTAGTTTACCTGATGCAGCATCTTACTATTATCAAATTGATCTTGATGGCAATGGTTCTCTAGATTATGATGGATGGATTTATATAACTAAATAAAATTTATAATTAACTAAATAAAACTTTTATGAGAAAGCTTAAATATTCAGTTCTACTTGTTGCTCTATTTGCAGTTACAATTAGCGTAAATGCACAGCAAGAAACTACTATTTCTAATTATTGGTCACACATGAATGTCATCAATCCTGCATATGTTGGATCTGATGGTATGACAAACTGGAAATCAACGATTAGAAGTCAATGGACAGGAATTTCAGATGCTCCTGAAACCCAACTATTTAGTTTCTCTAGTCCTGTTGGTAAGAATGTAGGTTTAGGAATGTCAATAGTAAATGACGAAGTTTTCATTGAAAAAAACACGTATGTAGCGTTTGATTTTTCATATAAACTTAACATGTCAAATAATGCGCAACTTTACTTAGGTTTAAAAGCTGCCGCTCAGTTTTACTCAGTTGACACTGCAAATCTACAGACTTTTAACTTACTTTCTGATCCAGCATTGGAGAGTAAAAATACTTCTTATCCAAATATGGGATTAGGTTTCTTATATGTACAAGATAAATTTTATTTATCTCTCTCAGCACCAAGAATTTTAAATACTGAGAGAATTTCTGTTGATGAGTCAATTGCAACAATGGCTACTGATAAGCCACATATGTATTTATCATCTGGATATAGATTTGAATTAAATCCATTATGGGATTTGACACCTTCATTCTTAATGAGTAAGGTAGAAAACGTGCCAGTTTTATATGATGTTAATTTATTAGTCTCTTATAATGACATGTTAGATTTTGGTGTAACTTACAGAAATGCCGAAACCTTTGGAGCAACATTCTCAATTGATGTTTCGGATTCTTTAACTGTAGGTTATTCCTATGAAACTAGTTCAAGAACTTTGCTTTCTACTGAGTGGAATACCAGTGAAATATATATTGGTTTTTCAATTCCATATAAAAACAAAAGAGGTCAAGTTATTGATGACTCAATCGAATAATAGTTACTTAAAATAAATAAACGTTATTTAAAATAAGTGACCTTAACAAATGATTAGATTTGTTTAAGGTCACTTATTTTTTTTATAGGATCTTTATCTTTAAATATATGGCTGCCGGAAACCAATATATCAGCCCCATTATTTATTAATTTTTTCGCATTTAATGTAGTTACCCCTCCATCAATTTCAATCAAACACTTTGAATCGTTTTGTTCGATTAGTTTTTTTACTTCCTTACATCTCTTAAAAGTACTTTCTATAAATTTCTGACCACTAAAACCAGGAAAAACACCCATTAGGCAAACTAAATCAATATTATTTATATAATTTTTTAATACATCTATTTTTGTGTCAGGATTAATGGCTATACCAACTTTCATATTACATTTTTTGATATCTTTTATAAGATTTAACATTTCATCCCCACAAGCCTCGTGGTGTACTGTTAAGATATCAGAGCCTAATTCCGCAAACTTCTTAACGTATTTTTTAGGATTAGTAATCATTAGGTGAACATCAAGCGGTTTATTTGCATATTCTTTTATTGATTTAAGAACAGGCATACCAAAAGATATGTTTGGAACAAATACACCATCCATTATATCTATATGAAACCAATCAGCCACACTTTCATTTACCATTTCAATATCAGATTTTAAATCGGAAAAATCAGCAGATAAAATTGATGGTGCAATTAATTGTTTACCCATATCGATTAATGGTGAATTAACTAAAGTTAAATAATTAATGTGTTTTTTTCTAACTTAGCCTAGGTAAGTTTTCAATATTCTACTTCTTGAGGTATGTTTAAGTCTTCTTATCGCTTTTTCCTTGATCTGACGTACTCTTTCACGAGTTAAATCAAATGTTTCGCCAATTTCTTCCAATGTCATTGGGTGATGATTGCCAAGACCAAAATATAGTTTTATTACGTCAGCTTCCCTAGGTGTCAAAGTCTCAAGTGCTCTTTCAATTTCGGTTCTAAGAGATTCGTGTATTAATTCTTTATCAGGATTTGGAGATTCACCACTTCTTAATACATCATATAGATTAGAGTCTTCACCTTCGACAAGAGGAGCATCCATAGATACATGTCTTCCAGAATTTTTCATTGATTCCTTGACATCATTAATAGTCATGTCTAATTCATTTGCAATTTCTTCCGCACTAGGGGGTCTTTCATGTGATTGTTCTAAGAACGCATATGTTTTGTTTATTTTATTAATTGAGCCAATCTTATTCAATGGAAGTCTTACAATTCTTGACTGTTCTGCGAGTGCCTGTAGTATAGATTGACGAATCCACCAAACAGCATAAGAGATAAATTTAAAACCTCTGGTTTCATCAAATCTTTGAGCTGCTTTGATCAAACCTAGATTTCCTTCATTTATAAGATCAGGAAGTGTAAGACCCTGATTTTGATATTGTTTTGCAACCGAGACAACGAAACGAAGATTTGCTTTTGTAAGCTTTTCAAGAGCAAGTTGATCACCTTGTTTAACTTTTTGAGCTAACTCTACCTCCTCTTCAGCAGTGATTAAATCAACTTTACCAATTTCTTGTAGATATTTATCAAGAGAGGCTGTTTCTCTATTTGTTACTTGTTTCGTTATTTTTAATTGTCTCATAATGAATTACTTAACTGATAAATATCAGAAAATTAAGTTTTACAAAAATATCACTTATTTTTTATTAAATCCTTTTCTGTTATTGTTTCTGTTAAAAGTTTTCCTTGGCTTATCAACATAACCTTCAGGTTTAGGAAGTAAAGCTTTTCTTGAAACTTTATCTTTTCTGGTTCTTGGATCAACTCCAAAGTACTTAACATCTAAAGTGTCACCCATATTAACTACGTCAGTAACTTTATCTGTCTTTTCCCATGCAAGTTCACTAATATGCAGTAAAACTTCATTTCCTGGTGCTTCCATATATTCTACTACAGCACCAAAATCAAGTAGTTTTATAACCTTAACCTCGTATACACTACCTACTTCAGGTTTGAATAACATTGATTCAATATGAGATATTACTGAGTTAATCCCGTCTTGATCAGTTCCAAGTATTTCAACAATTCCTTCTTCTGTCTCAGGATCCTCATTGATTACAATCGTACAACCACTAGTTTTTTGTAGCTCCTGAATATTTTTACCTCCAGGTCCTATGAGAGTACCAATATAATCTCCAGGAATTGTTTTTGTTATCATTTTAGGGGCATGTGCTTTTACATCTCCGTTTGGAACTTTAATTGTATCTGTAAGCTTTTCTAGTATATGTAATCTTCCATCTTTCGCTTGATTTAAAGCTTCGATTAGAATTTCATATGATAATCCTTTTATTTTAATATCCATTTGGCAAGCAGTTATACCATCAGCAGTTCCGGTTACTTTAAAGTCCATATCTCCAAGATGATCTTCATCTCCTAGTATATCACTTAATACCGCATGTTTTTTGCCATCAGATATTAGCCCCATTGCTATGCCAGAAACAGGTTTTTTCAATTGAACACCAGCATCCATTAGTGCCATTGTGCCAGAACATACAGTTGCCATTGAAGAAGAACCATTACTTTCCAGAACTTCACTAACAACTCTGACAGTGTATGGACAATCATTTGGCACCATTCTTTTGAGAGCTCTTTGAGCTAAGTTACCATGTCCAATCTCTCTTCTTGATGTGCCTCTTAAAGGCCTTGCTTCACCAGTAGAGAAGGGAGGGAAATTATAATGCAAGTAAAATCTTTCTTCACCCTGAAAAGTAGGGGAGTCAATTTGATTTGCTTCTCTAGAGGTTCCCAGTGTAACAGTAGCTAAAGCTTGAGTTTCACCTCTAGTAAACAAAGATGAACCATGAGTTGAGGGTAAATAATCAACTTCACACCAAATAGGTCTAATATCGGTAGTTTTTCTTCCGTCAAGTCTTATACCTTTATCCAATGTTAGATTTCTTATAGCCTCTTTTTCAGATTTATGGAAATATTTATTTATAAGTTGTTCATACTCTTCTTGCTCTTCTTCACTGAATGATTCCATTAATTCTTGTTTAATTGAATCAAAGGCATCATTTCTTTCAGATTTTGAAAGTCCTTTTTTAGCTACTTCATAACATTTATCATAGGTGAATTCATTGATTTTTTTCATTAAATCATCATCATGAACTTCTGAGTCATATTCACGTATTTCTTTTTTTCCAAAAGATTTAGCTAATTTTTCTTGAGCATCACATTGTTTTTTAATGAATTCATGGGCAAATTTTATTGCTTCAACCATTTCTTCTTCAGAGCACTCTCCCATTTCTCCTTCAACCATCATCACAGAGTCCTTAGAAGCACCAACCATAATATCAATATCAGCTTCTTCTAATTGGGCTCTGCTGGGATTAATTACAAATTCACCATTTATTCTTGCAGTTCTTGCTTCAGATATTGCACATTCAAAAGGAAAATCACTTAATTGAATAGCCGCAGATGCAGCTAAACCTGCTAGAGCATCAGGCATAACATTTTCATCATGTGACATTAACTGAATCATAACCTGTGTCTCATTGTGATAATCTTTTGGAAAAAGGGGTCTTAAGACTCTATCAACTAGTCTCATAGTTAGTATTTCATCACTGCTAGGTCTAGCCTCTCTTTTAAAGAAACCACCAGGATATTTTCCTGCAGCTGCAAATTTTTCTCTATAGTCAACAGTTAGGGGTAAAAAATCAACATTAGCGCTTTTGTAATTTGAGACAACTGTACAAAGAAGCATGCATTTACCCATCTGAACTACAACAGAACCATGAGCTTGTTTTGCCAATTTACCAGTCTCGATTGAGATGGTTCTTCCATCTCCCAAATCTATTATTTCTTTATATATTTTAGGTATCATAGTTATTTTTTGGTTTAATAAAATCTGTGTTGAAGTAGTTTCTAACCAATGAATAATTGTAGGACAAAAATTTTATTGAGTTATTTTCTTAATCCTAACTCTTTAACAATTGCACGATATCTAAGAATATCTTTTTTTGTAAGATAATCTAATAATGCTCTTCTTTTTCCAACAAGTTTTACAAGAGCTCTTTCAGTATTGTAATCTTTTTTATTACTTTTTAAATGCTCGGTTAAGTGATTTATTCTATGAGTAAAAAGTGCAATTTGACCCTCAGCACTTCCAGTATCTTTAGCATCTTTTCCGTGCTTTTTGAATAAATCCTGTTTTATTTTTTTTGTCAAATACATTCCAATATTATTTAAATGATTATTATGTATGCTGATAACAGCGGCGCAAATATACAAAAAAATGAATAACAGAGAAAAAAAACGAAATTTAAACTCTAATAGGTTGATTTAGAATTAAATCAATATATTGATTTACTTTACTTTTTAAATCCTTTCTGTGAGTAATAAAATCCAAAAATCCATGATCTAAAACAAATTCGGCGGTTTGAAAACCTTCTGGTAAATCTTTTCCGGTAGTATCTTTTACCACTCTAGGACCTGCAAAACCAATTAGTGCTCCAGGTTCACTGATATTTATGTCACCTAACATTGCAAATGATGCTGTTGTACCACCTGTAGTTGGATCAGTACACAGAGAAATATAAGGAACTTTTTCTTCAGATAACTGAGCTAACTTAGCAGATGTTTTTGCTAGCTGCATTAGTGAAATTGCTGCTTCCATCATTCTTGCACCTCCAGATTTAGATATTATCAGTAATGGTATTCTCCTTTTCAAAGAATAATCAATGGCTCTTGCAATTTTTTCACCTACAACACTACCCATGGAACCACCTATAAAGTTAAAATCCATACAGGCAACAACTATCTCTTTTCCCATAGATTTTCCAACTGCAGTTCTTACTGCATCATTTAAATTAGTTTTTTTCATTGCCTCTTTTAATCTGTCGGTATACTTTTTATTATCAATAAATTTCAGAGGATCTTTTGAGGTTAAATCTCTATCTAGTTCTTTAAACTTTTTATCAAATATTATCGAAAAATATTCTCTACTTCCAATTCTTACATGATAATCGTCTTCAGGGGAAACATAAAAGTTTTTTTGAAGTTGTTCAGTATCAATAACCTTACCTGTTGGTGATTTATACCATAGCCCTTTAGGAATATCTTTTTTTTCTTTTGATGGAGTTTGAATGCCTTTATTTTCTCTTTTGAACCAAGCCATAAATTAGTAGTTATTGAGTAACAAATCTAAAAAATTTATAATGTATTTACATTATTTAAATCCTCAAAAGCTTTAGCTAGCCTGCTTACAAAAGCAATCTCACCTTCACGTATCCATTTTCTTGGGTCATAAAACTTTTTATTTGGTATATCATTCCCATCAGGATTTCCAATTTGTGTTTTTAAATAATTTTCTTTTTCCTTGATGTAATCTCTAACTCCAGTCATGTAAGCATATTGCATATCTGTATCAATATTCATTTTTATCGCTCCATATTCAATTGCTTCTCTAATTTCATCCAGTGACGAACCAGAACCTCCATGAAATACGAAATTAATTGTATTGTGAGGTAAACTAAACTTCTTAGAAAGATATTCCTGTGAATTTTTTAAAATCTTGGGAGTAAGTTTTACATTTCCAGGTCTATAGACACCATGCACATTTCCAAATGCAGCAGCAACAGTAAATTTGTCACTTACCTGAATTAATTGTTCATATGCATATGCTACTTCCTCAGGTTGAGTGTAAAGTCTTGATTCATCAATTCCAGTATTATCCACGCCATCCTCTTCACCACCGGTTACACCTAATTCGATTTCGAGTGTTATTCCAATTTTAGACATTCTTTTCAGGTAGTCCTTACATATTTTAATATTTTCTTCAATTGGTTCTTCTGAGAGGTCTATCATGTGAGAACTAAATAATGAATGACCTTTTTCCTTAAAACATCTTTCATTTTCAGACATTAAGCCATCAATCCATGGCAATAATTTTTTTGAACAATGATCGGTGTGTAAAATTACAGGTACCCCATAGGCTTTTGCCATTGTATGCACGTGTTTCGCTCCAGCAATCGAACCGCTAATTGCAGCATTTTGATTATCATTATCAAGTCCCTTTCCAGCATTAAAAGATGCACCACCATTAGAAAATTGAATAATCACAGGTGCATTTAATTTCTTAGCTGTTTCTAAAACTCCATTTATGCTACTGGATCCGATTACATTTACTGCAGGTAGAGCAAATTTATTTCTCTTAGCAAGCTGGAAAATTTTTTGAACCTCATCGCCAGTTGCAACTCCAGGTTTGATATTGTGATTCATAAAGAATAGTTATGTTTTCAGTTTAGTTTACATTAATTTTACAGAAGTAAAGTTATGAATAACAAATAATATGATTACTAAAAATCAAATAAAATTAGTAAAGTCATTGAGTAATAAGAAAAATAGAATTAAAACAGGTTATTTTATTGCTGAGGGAGAAAAAATAGTCGATGAATTAATTAAATCAAAAATTGAATTAGCTTTTGCTTTTTCAACCTCAAAAAAATATATGATTTTGGACAAATTCTTTCAAATAAATGATAATCAGCTAAGTATGATTAGTAATTTAAAAAAACCAAATAAAGTATTAGGTGTTTTTAAAATTCCTGAAATAATCAAAGTCGATTTTAATTCAAATATTGTAGCCCTGGAAGAAATAAATGATCCAGGAAATTTAGGAACAATCATAAGATTATGCGATTGGTTTGGTATTAAAAACATCATTTGTAGTAATGGAAGTGTAGATTGTTATAACCCAAAAGTTGTTCAAGGTTCAATGGGTTCGATTAGCAGAGTTAATATTTCATATTTAGATTTTGATAAATTATTTCTAAAACATGATTATAATGTTGTTGCTTCACATTTGGATGGTGTAAAGCTCGAAAATTATAATTTTAAATCAAATCAGATAATATTATTTGGAAGTGAGTCTAAAGGTTTAAGCAAAAAATTATTATCTAAATTAACTAACAAATTAACTATAGGAAGATTAAATAATAACCTAGACAGTTTAAACATAGCTACATCTGTAGCAATAGTACTAAATGGCCTAATGAATGGTGTCACTGAAAAGTAAAATTAATCAGTATTCCACTAGTTTTCATAAATTTAATGTTATTTGTCCATGGGCTATTTATATCGTTATCTGCTACATGTTCGTCACTGAGAGCAAAAACACCTCTAACACTGGGGCTGAATTTAAACCATTCTAAGTAAATATCAATTCCAAAACCAAGTTCATAAAAGAATATATTTTCTTTCATTCTGAATTGACCTGAGCTATTGTCATCAATATTATTTTCTTGACTTGATAAGTTAATAGCTGTTGATAATCCAGCTAAAAGAAAAGGTTTAATGTTATTAACCCTTTTTGTTGATATTTTTAATAAAAGTGGCAAATGAATATAAGTTGACTTTATCTCCCTAAGATGAATACTTTCAACAAACTCAGTTTGATTAAAATCTAATGGATCATAAATTAAATTTCTGTTAGACATAATTAGTCCCGGCTCAAATCTTAAATCAAAATAATCTGATATCCTGAGATTTCCGATTAATCCAACATTAAATCCAAATGTCTTATCAGTCTGAATATCATTATTGTTGTACACATAATCAAAATTAAAATCATAATGATTTAAACCTAAATAATATCCCCAGGATGTTACCTGCTTGTCAAAATTCTCATTATTTAAAACCCTTTTTTTTGTGAAAAGTTGTGCATTACAAATGGAATAGCTAAATAAAGTAAATATTAAAATAACACAATTTTTCATTATCGATAAATCTTAGATAAAATGGACTTATTTATCCTCAATAACATTTTTTAAATTTAATTATTGTGTATCTAGACTATTTATAAATTTAACAAATTGGGTAAAATAAATTATATTTGCTTAATATTTATTCAGTTTAATGAAAATAATAATTGCGGGATCTGGCGAAGTTGGATCTCATTTAGCAAAATTATTATCATATGAATCTCAGGAAATAACCCTCATAGATTCCAATGATGAAAAGCTTAATTTCCCCAATAGCCAGTTAGATATTAGAGTAGTTGAAGGAGACTGTACTTCGATTTCTACATTAAGAAAAGCTAATGTTTTTGATGCTGACCTCTTTGTTGGAGTTACCGCTGCAGAATCGGTTAATTTAACCGCATGCTATTTGGCTAAACAACTTGGAGCAAAAAAAACAATTGCAAGAATTTCAAATCCTGAGCTTCTTGAGGACGAAATGATTGATTTTTCCAACTTAGGAATCAGTGAATTAATATCCCCTGAAATCTTAACATCAAAGGAAATAAATATGGTTATCAACAGAGCTCAATTTACCGACCCATTTGAGTTTGATGATGGCGCCTTGATAACTCTTGGTTTAAATGCTACACACACTTCCACATTTGTTGGAAAAACCGTTGTTGATGCTGCTGAGATATTTCCTGAAACTCACTTTTTTCCAATTTGTATTAAACGAGCTGAAAAAACCATTATTCCAAGAGGTGATACTGTTTTTCACTCTGGCGATCATATTGTTTTTATGACTGAGCCTGGAGGAGAAGAGGAGTTATTAAAACTTTCTGGACAAAATAATGGGATAATAAAGAATGTAATGATTCTTGGTGGAGGTAGAGTAGGTAAAAAGGTAGCACAAGATTTGCTGTCTAATCAATTCAATGTTAAGCTGGTTGAAATCAATAAAGAAAGGGCAGAAGAATTAGCGGAACATTTACAAGAATGTTTAGTAATTTATGGAGACGGTACCAACTCAGAGCTGCTTGAGGAAGAAAATCTTGATCAAATGGACTCATTCATCGCAGTTACTGGAGATTCTGAAACTAATATAATGTCAAGTCTCATCGCAAAATCAAAAGGGATAAACAAGACAATAGCATTAGTTGATAATCTCGATTACTACAAACTAACTCAAATAAGCGGAATAGATACATTAATAAATAAAAAATTATTAGCTGCTGACGCAATCTCAAAGCACGTCCATAATGCAGAGGTGGTAGCTATTTCTCAACTTGCTAATATGGATGCTGAATTGCTAGAATATGTGGTTAATTACGAGTCCACTGTTTGTAATAAGACTATTAAAGACTTAGACTTTCCAAGATGTGCAATTATCGCAGGAGTTATTAGAGATGGCAAAGGTTATATTGTTCTCGGGGATTTCAAAATATTAAGCGGTGATAGAATTGTAGTTTGTTGTTTGAATGATTCAATCCAAAAAGTTGAAAAACTTTTCTAAATGAAAATTAACTTAAAAATAATCACATATTTTCTTGGTTTTCTTCTGATAATCAATGGTAGTTTTATGCTATTATGCGCTTTGTTAAGTTTTTTTTATGCTGATGGAATAACCGGTAGCCTGCTGATGTCAGGTTTGATTGTTATCATGACAGGATTAGTCATGTTATTCTTAAATAAAAATCATGACAAACAGATAAACAAAAGAGAAGGCTATTTAGTTGTAGTTCTTGGCTGGTTATTTATGATATTGTCTGGAACTATCCCATATATACTAACTGGAACGATTGAAGGTTTTTCAAATATATTTTTTGAAACCACATCTGGTTATACAGCAACGGGCTCAACAATAATTAAAAATGTTGAAATATTACCCGAGGGAATATTGTTTTGGAGAAGTATAACCCACTGGCTAGGCGGAATGGGAATGATTGTTTTTGCAATTGCTATTTTACCACTCTTAGGAATAGGTGGGATGCAATTATTTAATGCAGAATCCCCAGGACCAAGCACAGATAAACTACATCCTAGAATCACAGACACAGCAAAAAGATTGTGGTTAATCTATGTTTCATATACTCTCATAGAGACAGTTTGTTTAAAACTTGCCGGAATGTCATTTTTTGATGCGTTAAATCATTCAATGAGTAATATCGCATCTGGAGGTTTTTCTACAAAAAATGCAAGCCTGGGTCATTGGAATTCTAATCCGTTGATTCAATATATTGTTATTTTCTTTATGTTTGTCGCGGGAACTAATTTTGTTCTAAGTTATTTTGGTTTTAAGCTAAATTTTAGAAAAATATTTAATGATGAAGAGTTTAAAGTTTACTCTTTGCTTATTCTCGGTTTTACTGTTTCTGTTTCGATAATATTATATTTTAGCACTGAATTTTTGATCGTTAACGAAGTTCAGTTTAGCAGGGTAGAAGCCATATTTAGACATTCACTCTTTCAAGTTGTTTCGATTATTACAACCACTGGTTTTGTAACTGCAGATTATACAGCATGGTCCCCATTACTTTTACTATTATTTTTTGGAATGATGTTTTTAGGTGGCTCGGCTGGAAGTACATCGGGTGGATTTAAGATAATGCGACATTTACTTATCATCAGAAATGGTATTTTACAATTTAAGAAAATATTACACCCACATGCAATTTTACCCCTGAGATACAATAAAACCTCTGTATCATCAGAGATTTCTCACAATATACTAGGCTTTTTTATCGTATACATGCTATCTTTCATGATTGGGACAATAGTTTTTGCATTCTTAGGCCTAGATTTTGAATCAGCACTTGGAGTTTCAGCATCTAGTCTTGGGAATGTTGGACCGTCAATTGGTATGTTTGGACCTACAAACACCTTTTTTGAATTACCATTACTTGCCAAGTGGTGGTCATCTTTTTTAATGCTTCTAGGAAGACTTGAGCTATTTACAGTTTTAATTATATTTACTCCTTATTTTTGGAATAACAGATAGATTCTGTTAAACTTGAATTGCAGACTTAATTCTTTGAATAGCCATTTTAATTTGTTCGGTGGAAGCAGCATATGAAATTCTTATACAATTTTGATTTCCAAATGCATCACCGGTTACCGTTGCCACTAATGCCCTTTCTAGAAGAAACATCGACATGTCTGAAGCATTATTTATTTTAAATCCTTTTATTGTTTTTCCAAAATAATGTGAAATATTAGGAAAAACATAAAAAGCTCCATCTGGAATATTACAATTAAACCCTTCAATTTCACTAAGTAAATCAACAATTAAATTTCTTCTGGACTTAAACTCATTTACCATATATTTAATTTTGTCAGGATTTTCGTTTAAGGCTGTAATAACAGCTCTTTGGGCAATACAATTTGCACCACTAGTCACCTGTCCTTGAACTTTATTGCATGATTTGGCAATCCATTCTGGTGCACCGATATATCCAATTCTCCAGCCGGTCATTGCAAAAGCCTTGGAAACTCCATTAACAGTTATTGTTCTATCTTTTATATTCTCAAAACTTCCAATGCTGCAATGATCTCCCTTATAATTTATGTGCTCATAAATTTCATCAGAGACAATAAAAATTCCCTTATATGACTTAAGAACCATCGAAATTTCCTGTAACTCTTTTTTAGAGTATACAGAACCGCTTGGATTGCAAGGTGAGCTGAACCAAACCATTTTTGTTTTTTCAGTAATTGCCGATTTTAACTGATTCGTATTCATTTTAAAATTATTTTTGATATCAGTTTTAACTTCAATAGGGACACCTCCTTTTAATTTAACTATATCAGAATAACTAACCCAATATGGACAAGGTAATATAACTTCGTCGCCTGGATTGATAAGCACCGAGGCAATATTATATAAAGCCTGTTTTGCTCCTGTTGAAACAACTATTTGCTCGGGAGTGAATTTTAGTCCATTGTCCCTGTCAAATTTCTTTATTATTGCTTGTTTTAAGTCAGAATATCCATCAACAGGAGTGTATGAGTTATAATTCTCATCAATAGCATTTTTAGCTGCTTCTTTTATAAAATCAGGAGTGTTGAAATCAGGCTCACCAAGGCTTAAACCGATAACGTCTTTGCCAGAAGCCCGCAGTTCTCTGGCTTTTGCAGCCATGGCAAGTGTCTGAGAAGTTGCTAAATTTTTAACCCTTTCTGATAAATATTTCTCCATAGTTTTATGTTAATCAAAAATAATACATAATGCAAATTATTAAAATTATTGTTTACAATATCCTACTTTTGTTTAATAACTTTTGTTATGAAAATCATACTAGATCAATTCCCAAATCTAAACAAGAAACAGATTAATCAGATTTCTAGTCTAAAAAATATTTATACTACATGGAATAGTAAAATAAATGTTATTTCACGAAAAGATATTGATAATATATACACTAAGCATGTTCTTCATTCATTATCCATTGCAAAGTTTATAAATTTTAAGAACGGTACTACAATATTAGATTTAGGAACGGGAGGAGGTTTCCCTGGAATTCCTTTAGCAATAATTTTTCCGGATTCCAATTTTATCTTAGTAGATAGTAAAAGAAAAAAAATATTTGTAGTTGATGAGGTAAAAAAGGCTTTAGGTTTAAAGAATGTAAAGACAGAATGGTCAAGAGCTGAAGACTTAGATTACAAATATGATTTCTTAGTTACAAGAGCAGTGGCAAAAATGCCTGTATTGATCAATTGGTGCAAAGACCATTTCAATAAAAATTCAAATCATGAAATTACGAATGGAATAATAGCGTTAAAAGGGGGTAATATTGATGATGAGCTGAACAGTATTAAAGAAATAAAAATATCTGAAATCAATGATATCTTTGATATCGAATATTTTCATGATAAAAAGATAGTATACGTTCCTTCTAATTCTATCTAACCCTTAGCTTAAATCTGCTAACACCACTTTCACCCTCAACCTTAATAAAATATATTGATGTTGATAGGTTGCTAAGATTAAGGATATGATTGTAATTATTGATATTTTCATCAATTATTTTTTGGCCCAAGATATTATATATTTGAATATTCTTTAATATCTCGCTAGAACTTAAATTTAATAAATTAGTAAATGGATTGTAGTAATAATTAAAATCTGAAATTTCATTTTCTCCAACTCCAAGTGTTCCTTCAACTTTAAATTCATCTGTTTGTAATACAAATGTGTCGAATCCAACATAGTTAATAGCAACCCTAATACTTTGACCCACATATTCAGAAAGATCGTATTCAAAAGATGTCCACTGGGTTGGAACTTCTGTAAATTCTCCGTCCGAAATTATAATAAAATCGTTATAATCAGTACTATTTCCAACAGCTACTTTGAATCTTTCTTGACCCCAATTATCTTTTAGAGTTTTTGCTTTAAAGCTGAGTACTGGAGAGGTAACTCCAGACAGTGAAAATTCAGGACTAATCATCCAATCATCATTTTGAATAACTGGGCTTGCTGGTACTCCTGCCATAAAATATAAACCTTGATTTCCGCTATATGTACCCCATAGGGCTTCTTCTTCAGGGACATTTCCTGAAGGAGTAGCTAAATTTTGATTGTAAATTATTCCTGTACCTGTATACCCCTCATTTACAAAATCCATCGCATTAGAACTATATGTTGGTAAGCCATCTAGATCATATATAATCCAATCTCCAATTTCACTTATAATAAAAGGATCATAACATTCAAAATAATCTCTCCAAACAATTGGAAGCTCGTAATTATCAGGGCAATCTGGTAAATCTTGACTGATTAAACTAACCGTAATTGAATCATTTGTTGTTTCCTCATCATTTGTCAGGTTACTTCCAGCAGTAATCTGATATTCGCCAACCACAGAAAAATCGTATGTGTTTTCAAATGTAAAACTTGCTTCCTGACCTGATAAAATTGTTTCATTAAAAGTTTCAACAACTTGATTACCATCATTAATTTGATAAAACACATCAAAATTAGATATTGCATCAATTCCAAAGTTTCTAACAGTAACAGAAATGTTTTCAGAATTTGAAAGAACTCCACTTTCAGGCGAATTAAGGCTAATTACACCAGCATCTAAATTATTTGATGCTTCTTCGCAAATTGTTGGCATAGAAAAGTCTTCTACCTGATCAGTTCTGCTGTTTGTATCACCTTGGTCGGCTAAATAACCCAGACCCCTTGCGGCAAATTTACTCCATATTAAACATTTGTTTGCTCCCTCATTTGTTAACTCATCTGCTAATAATATAGCATCCCTCATATCAACGAAACCTGCGCTACATGGTGCTAATTTTAAACCATCAATTACAAGTTGCATTATTTTATTATTTCCACCATTTCCATCAGATAAATCTGGGTCAAAACCATATTCATCGATAAATGCCCATGTTAAGTCCCACAACATTGTTGCAAAAACAAAACCTACTCCGTGTGGTTGGCTGACAGATGCAGTATTATTAGTATCAGAATATGTGTAGTTATTTACAGCGAAATCAGGTGAATATGGTGCATTTCTTATTCCTTGTCCATCGATACTTTGACCTGCAGAGTATGTTGCAACACCTCTTGGTAGAGATGGGGAGTCGTTTTCTCCGAGGGTTATCATTAATCCGAACCAATCTGAGAATCCTTCACCTTGTTGCTCTGCATTTTGCATACACCCAGCAGCCTGAGCACCACCCATCAATCTGTTTGAGATTCCATGCCCGTATTCATGGGCGATAATTTCGTTATCGAGACTTGAGTCAGTATAATTTGATGCATTTATCAATGAGGCATTAATAATTTCACCACTTTGTAATTGATTTATGAGTGCCTCCCCGTCATTCTGACTAATCATAATTGAGGGGATTGTTACATTACCACCTTCAGCACCGGCTCCCATTGTTATAGGGCCACCTGGGACGTTATTAACCATAATTACTGCAATTGCACCAGCATTCTCAGCAGCTAAAATTTTAAATCCAAATTCACATACTCCTCTTCTAATAACAACAATTTTCCCGTTTAATTCCTCTGGATTGGTGATTTCTTGACATCCATCATGTAAATCAGGATCAACTTCTTCAAATTCTAGCAAATCATAAAGCAAAGCTAATTCGCCTATCAAAGGTGTGTCATCTGGCAATGATTCTCCAAATCCAGCAGGTTGTCCAGTATATTGTCCAGCTAAACTACCATCTAGTATAGTTAGAGGTTCACCAGCTGGACCAGACCATAAATACATAGTCATTTGGGGATTTTGACCATCCGGTGGAGTTCCAAAACTCGCATTATTAAAACCACTTCCGTCTTGTCCATCCGCATTTACACTGTCGCTGCCAAGTCCAGAATTCCCATAATTATTTTCTTGAAAATTACCACTTGCTTCGTCAAATCCATATTTATACCAGATATCATGCATCATATTATTCAAATAGAATAAATTAGTTATAGAAACATCCATATGTTCCTCTGGTTGCAGTTCTAAATTCGCATCATAATTGAAGTTAAGTTCATCACCTCCATCAGGTGAGTAGTCCCATCCAGATTGGAATCCATCCCCTTCATCGTCCTCTCTTGCCCATACATTATTACCTCTTGTGTAAGTAAACTCAGCCCCAATAACCCCATCTGTATCATGCCAACCAAAAGGAGATGCAGTTGGATCAGCAGGATTTTCTAAAATAACAAAAGGTCCGTGATTTGGACTAGCAGATGGTAATGCAACTACATTATAACTTGATCCATCAACAAAAGATTTATCAAAATTATTGTTAGTTGATTTGTGAGAATGTTTATGGCTATGATTTCCATCAGCATCAAATTCACAAGTTACAATCCAATTTTCTGTTTTTAAAACCTTTCCATCTTCAGCACTTACAAAAATATCATACCAATTTTTATGATCTGTTGTTACAATATTAAAATTCCAAGAAAGATTTAATCTATCATTCACAACCACGTACACAAGTTTAGCTTCTATATTATATGGATTAGTATGAGTCCATCCAGTAAGAGAATTTTTAAATTCGTTAATTTTTAGTTCGTTTAGTCCTTTCTCAATTGCCGAATATCTATCAATTTTAGGCATAACAAGTGCTCCTTTACCAAAAATCCTGCTAACAAATCTATTATTGTATGATTTTACTTCTCCATTTTTAATTGCCATGGATGAAATTGCATTATGAACTACAATTCCGTTAAATTTTTGCTGAATGTAGTAGACATCATAGTTGGGATTATTTTCAATAGAACTTAAAACCTTATACATATCCTTAGACAAAGAGAAGTTCTCGTTTAAATAAGACTCTATTTTGGCAGCGTTCTTTTGTTGAGATATCAATGAAGAAGTAAAAAGTAAAAAAAGTAAATAAATGGCTCTCATGATCTTAAAATATTTAAATATCAATAATCAGACCAAAAACCTTATTATTATTTTATCACAAGCTTGTGAGTATTAGTTTGATTATCAACAGTAATTTTAACTAAGTAAATACCAGAATTTAGCTTACTAACATCTAAGGAATTTGTGTTTAAGCTTACATCAATTACTTTTTTTCCAATTATGTCAAATACCTCAATTTCTTTTGTGTCTAATGAATTAGTTTGAATTGTTACAAAATTTTTATCAGTAGGGTTTGGATACAAAATCATTTCAAGTAGATTATCATCATTAATTCCCAATGTTCCTTCAACAACAAATTCATCCATTTGTAATACAAATTTATCGTCACTAATATAATTAATACCAATCCTTACATTTTGACCTACATAAGATGATAAGTCAAACTCATATAGTGTCCAGTCTGTGGGTGCTTCCAAGTATGTTCCTTCAGAAATAACTGTAAATTCATTATAATTTGTGGAATTTCCAATAGCAACTTTAAATCTTTCTAAACCCCAATCGTCTTTAAGCGTTTTTGCCATAAATCTTAATGTTGGGGATTCAATATTATCCAAAGAAAATTCAGGACTTATCATCCAGTCATTATTTTGGGTTGCTAAGCTTGATGGTACACCAGAAACAAAATATAATCCCTGATTACCTTCATAAGTATTCCACCAGCCAGGTTCTTGTGGATTCGTGTTATCGCTAGAAACGGTTGCTAAGGCTTGGTTGTAAATAAAAGCTGCACCAGAATATGTCTCAGTTGGAAAATCCATAGCATTGGAGCCATAACTGGCTAATCCGTCTAAATCGTAAATTATCCAATCTCCAATACCTTCAAAAATAAATGGATCATAGCATTCAAAACTTTCTCTCCAGATAATCGGAGGCCCATATTCGTCGGGACATTCTCCACCACCAACATTTGTTATCAATTCAGAAATTGTATTATTACTTTCATTTTCATCCTCATTCAGAGATACGGATATGCTTAAATTATAATCACCAACCTCACTAAAGTCGTAAGTCGCTCCAAATGTAAACTGGACTGTTTCTCCTGATGAAATTGTTTCTGTGTAACTTTCTGTTGAAATACTTGTACCATCAACAGAATAAGATATTTCAAAATTTGATGTATTATTATCACCATTATTTGATATGGAAACAGTTATATTTTCGTTTTCGGAAAGATTTCCTGCTAATACTGGACTATCAATCGAATCTACAGATAAATCATAACCTAGCGTGTTGTAATCCATTTCGGCTCTATTTACATTTATGATTTCTTCAGTTGATTCCGAAACAAAAACAACTACCTTAAGGTCATCCAATACTACCGGAATCCCATTATAGTTTTCTGGAATATTATATGAGTGAGTTGTTTGAATTAGACTTCCCTGACCTGTTGGATTAATTTCTTCTCCCCATTGACCAGTTATAAAATGGACTAGTCTATCATTATGAACATAATTAGATCCACCAGCAGCAAGAGATGAACCAGCTTGATAGGCAGCTGTATTGTCTTGAACAAGTGCAATATTTAAGTAATTAGTCGAAGTGGGGCTGTCATCTGTATAATACACTTCAGTATTAACCGTCAACATATTTGAAGAATAATTAATTTCTGCTTGAGCTGCAACATTTAAATATGCTGGTTCAACTAAAATTTCATCAGTAGCGTATGTTGGCGGGCTTTGCATTGCTACCCCGGTAGCATTGGAATAACACCCTCCAATGGCTGTCCCCCCATTGCTTGTATAATTCTGAAAAAAATGTCTGTTAACAGAAACAGCTGGATTTCCAGTATTCATTGCCTGACTAGATAAAGCTGATCCGAATGCAGTTCTGAAATCTGGTTGCCCTGCTCCAGGAACAGCATACCCACCTTCATGAATTTTGACAACAATAATATTTTCAGGATTATTTTCGACAGCACCATATATGATTACATCTCCACAAGGGCAGTAACTACAGTTTATACCGGTATATTTTTCGACTAATGCTTTTTTATTTTCTGGATTTGTGGAAACAAAAGTTTGAGCCAGATTTATCTGAATTGAAATTAAAAAGAATAGTAATAAATAAAAGTAATTTTTCATTGTAGTACGCTAATTATTATATTTGATTATATAAATTTTAAAAAATCTAATTTAATGAAAAATTCATCAATATTATCTTTCATATTTCTAATACTTTTTTCTGTTAATTCATTTTCACAAATTGAATACGCAATCACACTTGAGGATCTAGAGGGTAATTCTTTTTCTGATAATGATATTTTACAATTTGACACAGTTGAATATCCTGATGCATCTTTCACTTATAAGATTCGTAACAATACATCTGAAACAATTAAGGTTAGGGTTGAAGTTGAAAGTTTTTCAGGTACTGATGGAAGTATGATGGAGCTATGTTTTGGCGAATGTTATTTCGGGGTTAGTCTTGGTCAATCCTACCCAATTAATCAAGCTCAACCATATGTTTATATCGCTGCTAATTCAACTCAAATAGCTGATGGTGATCACTTTTTTAATTCCGATCCTGGAAATGGAGATGTTCCTGTTGAATATTCATTTAGATTCTACATGTGTGATGAAAATGGGGATGAACTGGTTAGTCAAGCTGAATTGCAGACTGACTTTTTCATACATTACTATTATTCTACCTCTTTAGGGCTAAATAATTTGGATGATTTAAAGTTGGTTTATTATATTTCAAATGACAAATTATTTATTAACTCTGAATCAAATTTATCTTTAAAAATTTATGATCTTGCCGGAAAAATTATTTCAGAAAACTTAATACTTGTCGGTGATAATTTAATTGATATAATTAACCTCTCAAAAAAGCAGATTATATTATCTTTTGAATCAGAAGGAAGCCAAATAACGTCTAAAAAAATATTGATTCCTTAAAAAGAGTAAGATAAATTTAGGTTGTAGCCATTACTTTCTGGAACAAATCTACAAACGCCACCTACACAAATGAGACCTCCTCTTTGTCTACCATAGTTAGCGCCTAACCTTGTACTTCCTTTCGTGTAGCTCCCACCTAAATTATAGTAGTGAAGTTTTTCAGAGTTACCATAGTTCCATATATCAGAAATGAAAAAATTTAAATTATTATTAATTCCTATTTCATAAACAAAACCTAACCATTCTTTTCTATCATCTTTAGTCCATAAATGTTGTAAAACAAATCTGTTATTTCTGTTTTTACCATCTTTGACGTTAAGTTCAAAAACGCCAACTTGAGCATCAATATTACCATCAACACCAATAGGACCACCTAAAGTTACACCTTTATCAATTGAAAGATCGAGAAAAGTTATAGTACTAGTGAGCCTTTTGTTCCATCTGTTTTTTATTTCAATGTTAAAGTCTTGGTAGTATTTCTTTCCTTTTCCTACAAAATCAACATCGTAAGATTCATCATCTGAAAATTCGGCACCAATAGCTCCCCAATATGAAAAATTTATAGCCAATTTAGTTCTATATCTTCCAAGAAAACTATCATTTTTAAATGAGTAAAATATGTCATTTTGAAACCCAATTTCTCCAACTCTTTTCTCAATGTTATTAATGATCAATCTTGGCTGTGAATTGTATACATATATATTTGTAAGTAAATAATCTTGTTGTTTTGTAAGTGCAGGAACAAAGCTTAAAGTTTTTTGGTTGTAAATATTTCCTTCAGCTAGTTTATCGCTGTAAATATTGAAATTTTCAAGCCTTCTCATGGATGTATTTATTCCAAGTCCTTTTTTTGAATACCCCAGATCAATTTGTATTGCTGTTCCATCGTACATTCTTTCCGATAATATTTCCCCCTCGTTGGCAATAACATCCCTCCCTTTTTTTGCTAATTCAGCATTTACATAAAAATCTTTGTAGAATAAGTCTAATCTTGCTCCACTGATATTAATATTTTCAGGTTCTCCAAACCCAGCATCTAATTTTTGATATCTGTTCAAACGGCTAAAACCTATATTAAGACCAAACTTATTGAGTTTAAAAAATTCAGAAATATCTATATTAGAGTTAAGTCCAGAAATCACAGAGTTTGAATATTCAAAACCATATCGTTGCTTCCCATGAATTGCTAAAATCTCAACTTCTTTTGAAGGATAAAATCTATATCTGATTCCCCTTAAAGAATTATTTATACCAAGTTGCCTATTCTCCCATGCTCTAAAAATAAGTCCGTTTCCAAATTGCTCGTAAAATGAACCTACAGTGATTTCATTATTTTCATTTTCATATTTGACATAATATTGAGCTATTCCATTATTATTATTAAATATTTCAGAATAACCTAATAGTGCACTTGGTAAATAGCTTTCATATTGAATTCCGTATGAAAAATTTCCATTTTGAAAATCTAGTGTTAAATAATTATTAGAACGAAAATTATCAGAGGGGGAATAAAAATTTAATCCTTCATCATTTTGCAAGTATTGAGAGTTGCTTTCAAAACTTCCATAAATAAACGTATTTTCTTGGGATTGAGATATAAAGGATAAACAAATGAAAATTGATAATAATTTAATTTTAATCTGCATATATATTTAATTTTTCAAAAAGATAATCTTCATCACCAGGCTGATATCCTGTGTGTTGATATAGTATTTTTCCGTTTTTTACGATTAAAGTTTGAGGAATAAATGATGTTCCTAATGCCCTTTTGAAATCCTGATTAGAGTCAAGAAATATCTCATAAGGCCAACCCTTTCCGTTAGCAAGTACTCTAGCACGTTTAACCGATCGACTGTCATCCACATTAACAGCAATCAGATTAAAGTCTAATTCCTCTTTCCAATCATAATAAACTTCATTAATTGCATCAAGTTCTTTAATGCAAGGAACACACCAGGTTGCCCATAGGGAGATTATAGTGATTTTGTTGTCATCAATAACATCTAAAATTTTAGATTTTTTTCCCTCAAAATCACTTAAGAATATATTTGGAATACTCTTTTGTGAAAATGTGTTGAATGATATTAATATGATAAAAAAAAGTAATATTTTTCTCATAAACAATTGTAAATATACTTTCTTTTTTAATATTGTTAATTTAATTTTCAAAATATGTAAATTTGAAATATTAGATATGAAAATAAAATTTTTAAAATCTCTTTTCATTTTTTTATTACTTATTGGTTGTAGTAATCAAGAAGATTTTTCCGATTTAATTTCAGAGCCAGAAATTGTTTCTGGTCTTAATGTAAAAAGTTCCTACATAACTGGCCAGAATATAGAGTTTAATGTTTTTGATCAAAATCAAAATGATATTACGGATATTTCAATTTTTTATGTAGATGGATTAGAAATTTTAGGAAATCAGATCATTCATGAACAGATTGGCACCCACAGTGTTTACGCTGAATTTTCAGTCAATAATCAGTTATTCAATACTGAGCTAAGCAGTTATGATGTGGTTAATCCGATCAATAAAGTATTATTGGAAGATTTTACAGGAACTTGGTGTGGCTACTGTCCGCCTGTAAAACTCGCCATAGAGCATGCGAGAGAGCTTTACCCGGAAAAAATTTCTGTAGTAGCCACTCATCAAAATGATCAATTTGCGCTGCCTCAAGAGCAGGAGTTAAGTAATGCATTAGGTCCCTTTGGATTGCCAGAGTCAAGAATAAATAGGACCTCAGAATGGGTGGAGCCCTACGATCTAAATTTTATTGATAATTTTATAAATTCCGGGAATAACCTTGCAATTTCAATTGATAGTAGTATTGAAAATAATAGCTTAAATGTCAGTATACGTTTTGTCTCTTCAGATGCTCTAGTTAATCATAAATTAGTTATTTACATTACCCAGAATGGATTAATAGCAGATCAGGCTAATTATCTAAATTATGATGATACTAGTTATTTTTATCAAATGGGTAATCCAATAGAGGATTACATCCACAATGACGTTTTAGTTCACAGCTTCACTGATATTTTAGGAGATAATTTTGATGATACTCAGCCGTTTGATGATATTACTAAAACCTTTTCATATGACATTTCAAATTCAGCAATTCAAATCGATAGCTCTTATATTGTTGCTTTTATTGTTAACGCAGAGAATACAACAATAAACTCACAATCAGCAGCAGTAGCTGAATTTCAGGATTTTAACTAATCTACTTTTCTAAAAAAGGATATCTGTAGTCGGTTGGGGTAATAAAAGTTTCTTTAATTAATCTTGGTGACACCCATCTTAATAAGTTTAGCATACTTCCCGCTTTATCATTAGTACCAGACCCTCTAGCACCCCCAAAAGGCTGCTTTCCAACAACAGCACCTGTAGGTTTATCGTTTATGTAAAAATTACCAGCTGAATTTTTTAATGCCTTAGTTGCTTTCTCAACTATATATCTATCAGATGCTAAAATTGCGCCTGTTAGTGAGTATTGACTTGTTTTGTCTACTAAATTGAGGGTTTCTTCAAATTTGTCATCAGAATAAACATATATCGTCATGACGGGCCCAAAAATTTCTTCGCACATAGTTATATAGTTAGGGTCATTGGTAAGAATTACAGTCGGTTCAATGAAATAACCTTTAGATTTATCGTAATTTCCACCCATAATAACTTCAGCATTATCAGAATCATATGTATTGTCAATATACTTTGATATTTTGTCAAATGATTTTTCATCAATTACAGAAGTGATAAAATTTTCAAAATTTTCAGGTGATCCCATTGAAATAGATTTTAAATCATCTTCAATGTTATCTTTAACTTCATCCCAGATGGATTCTGATATATATCCTCTGGAAGCAGCACTACATTTTTGCCCTTGAAACTCAAAAGCACCTCTTATTATTGCTGTGGAAACTTGCTTTGGATTTGCTGATTTATGCGCTACAATGAAATCTTTTCCACCTGTTTCACCAACAATTTTTGGATAAGTATTGTAGTTAGGGATATTGTTACCAATAGTTTTCCAAAAACTGTTAAAAACTGATGTGGAACCCGTAAAATGAAGTCCACTAAATTCTTTTCTTGAAAGTGCTTTTTCAGTGATTAAAGAAGGGTTACCATAAACAGCATTTATAACACCATTAGGTAGGCCTGCTTCTTTTAATACATCAATAATAATCTTTGCAGAATAAATTTGAGCACTGCTAGGTTTCCACAGGACAACATTTCCAAGCATAGCCATACAAGTTGGTAAATTTCCAGCGATTGCTGTAAAATTAAAAGGGGTTACTGCATAGATGAATCCTTCTAGAGGTCTATATTCAACTCTATTCCATGCATCATTATCACTTTCTGGCTGGTTGCTGTAGATTTGAGAAACATATTCCACATTGAATCTTAAAAAATCAATCAACTCACAAGCCGAATCAATTTCTGCTTGATGAACTGTTTTTGACTGACCAATCATAGTTGCCGCATTAATTTTTGATCTGAAGGGACCAGCTATAAGTTCTGCTGCTTTTATAAATATTGCTGATCGATTTTCCCATGACATGTTTTCCCACTTTTCTTTTGCCGCAAGAGCAGATTCAATTGCGTCATCAATATGATATGGTTCAGCGGTATAATATTCACCAACAACCCTTTGGTGGTCATGTGGTGGGCTAATGGTTTTTTTTTCACTAGATTTTACATCTTTACCATTAATGTACATTGGAATCTCGGTAACAGAACTAAGCATTCTTTGATAAGTTTCAATTACATCTTTTCTCTCATGAGATCCTAACCTGTAAGATTTTACTATTTCATTTTTAGCCTTTGGAACTTTAAAAAAACCTGTACTCATAAAAATTAATTTAGTCCATGAAAATACAACTAATTTTTAACTTTTTTCTAATTAGTAGCAAATGGCGCATTTAACTTAAATGAAGGAATAATAACATTAAACCTTTTAGTATTATTTAAGTTAATCATTCTGTAATAACCATACATAGCCCCAAATGGTGAAGCTAATAAACATCCAGATTTATAATTGTGGATTTCACCTGGCTTTAAGACAGGTTTTTTACCAATAACACCCTCACCTTTAACAACTTCTTGGTTATTTAGTGAATCTAAAATTACCCAATGTCTTGAATTAAGCTGTACAACATCTGAACTTTGGTTTTCTATCGAAATAAAATATTCAAAAGCATATAGAAGCTTAGTGTCTTTATAGTAGGTGCCTTTAAATTCGGTATCTACGGAAATCTTAATGCCTTTAGTTATTTTTGTTACCATATTATTTAACTAAAAATAATGATTTTTTTTTAGTTAGTTATATATCTTGAAAGCCCTTTTCCAACCCCTACAACCCTGTCATATCTTTCCCCAAAGTTTCGATAATAAACAATAACATTGTATTCATTTTCTGTTTCGTCAAAATTCCCACTTATTTCTCCAGGTATTATTTTTTTTTCTGAATCAACAGCAATGTATTTATAGTTATAAAACCCTTGTTTTAATTTTATTACTAACTCAAACAAATTATTTCTAGAATTATATTCCATTAAATATTTCTCTATAATTTGATAGTTATTAAAATCCCCTACAATGTATATTTTATTTTCAAAATTAAAGTTCAGAGATTTTTGAAGATAAAAATGAATATTTACATAGTCTGCTTCAAATTCGGGATTGGATGAATTATTAACATTAAATAAAAACCCACCATTGATATCAGGATTGTAAGTATATTTTCTATTTTTTCTCGAAATATCTTCATATAAGAAATTACTATATATTTCCTCTAAATCAAAACCTCTAACATTGACACTTGTATTTCTTACAAATTTATTTTCAAAAAAAAGATATTCATTTCCTCCCCAAAAACTTAATTCATTATCGTATTTGTACATTAGTTTTTGACCTAGGTTATACTGTGGTTTAATATTATCAATCGAATAATTTAATTCATTGTTTTTAAAAACTTTTACTTTAACCGTTTTGTCGGGGTTATTTAATCTAATTTTTATTGGATTTATTTCAAAATTGACAACTTGCTTCTCATTAATGAACTCTATTTCTCGAGACCTCTTAATTTTTGTCTGAACTGTTACTAAATTTTCATAAAGTATAAACTTTCTTCTAAAAAGTTCATCACCATATTCATCCATTATTTTTATTATGTAGTTCCCAGACTTTTTAAATCTTGTATTTGAGTTTGGAAAACTAATATTGTAATGAGTGTAAATTTGATAAGTGTTAAAACTGCTTGAATAATTTTCAATTTTTACGTCATCAAATCCCTGAAGGAATTCTGATTTTAAAAGTTGTGATTTTTCCCAGTTAAAATCACAATGTTCGATTTGATAGTATAAATCGTGTTCAAATCCCGATAGAACATCAAATGATATTTTAAAGCTTTCACCAATGGTTCCTATGAAAAGATTATAAGCGATGTTGTCGTTGGGTTTTTGAAATGAAATTGACTTCACAAGGTCTGGGTTTATTGATTGTGAAAATGCGAAATTTACAACCAAATAAAAGATGCTTACTAGAATGAATGTTTTTTTCATTTTTTGTTAAAAAATCATGCTAAAAATAATCAAAAATTAATTGTAATATCTTCAATATTGGCTTATTTTTGCAGCGAATTTAATTTAGAAAACTAACAGTTCAAATTTATGTCTAAAGACATCGTTGTAAAGAAGGGTTTAGATTTAAGATTAATAGGCGCTCCTTCGTTCGAAATTGAAGAGGCAAAATTTTCAAAGGATTTCTCGATTTACCCTTCAGATTTCCATGGAGTTTACCCCAAATTAATTGTAAAGGAAAAGGACTCGATTAAGGCTGGTGAAGCTTTATTTTTTGATAAAAATTCTGAGAAAGTTATGTTTGTTTCTCCAGTTTCTGGAAAAATAAAAGAAATTGTAAGAGGAGATAGAAGAAAAGTTTTAGAAATCAAAATTGAGCCTGATAAAAATATTTCTTACAAAAAAATAGAAAAATTAAAATCTGAGGAACCGGCCATTATCAAAGACTTTTTAGTTGAAAATGGTTTATGGCCATTTATAAAGCAACGTCCATATGATGTGATTGCTGACCCAAACTCAAATCCAAAAGAAATTTTTATTTCTGGTTTTGATTCATCACCATTATCCGCTGACTTTGATTTTATCACTAAAAATAAGAAAGAAAGTATTTCACATGCAATAGCAATTTTATCAAAACTTTGTAGTAGACCTATAAATATTTCTCTCAGAAAAGAAAGCCAGAGTTTTTTGAGAGAATTGAGTGATGTGATAATTCACAATGTATCAGGTCCCCACCCATCAGGAAATTTAAGTACAATTATCAATAAGGTATGCCCAATTAATAAAGGCGATATAATTTGGACTTTAAATCTTCCTGATCTTATAATAATTGGTAAGGCGCTATTAGATGGTAAGTTTTTAGCAGAAAGACTAATTGCACTAGCTGGATCTTCAGTTTCAAACCCAAAATACGTCAAAACATTAATTGGCTCTAATATCTCTGGTTTTCTAAAGTTAAATGAAAAAAATTCCAGAATAATTTCAGGAAATGTTCTTACTGGGACAAAATTAGGGTCTATTGCTCACTTAAGATATTACAGTAATGAGGTTACAGCAATTCCTGAGGGTGATGATTATGATTTGTTTGGATGGGCGAAGCCAATGTTTGATAAGTTTTCTGTTTCTAGAGCTCTTACTTTTTCGTGGCTTTTTCCAGACAAAAAATATGATTTAAACACAAACACTAATGGTGAACATAGGGCATTTGTTGTTACAGGGTCTTTCGAAGAAGTTTTCCCCCTTGATATATACCCAATGCAAATTTTAAAGGCATGTATGTACAAAGATCTTGATGAAATGGAGACACTTGGAATGTATGAAGTTTCACCTGAGGATTTTGCTCTTACCGAATTTATATGTGTTTCAAAACAACCACATCAGAATATTATCAGAGAGGGACTAGATTTAATGAAAAAAGAAATAGGTTAATTATGTCAATAAAGTCAAAATTACATGAAATAAAAGAAAGTTTTAGAGGCAAAACAATGGCTCCTGCTTTTAACGCCTTTCACACTTTTCTTTTTACTCCAAACGATGTAACCTCAACTGGTACTCATATAAAAGTTGCTGATGATTTAAAAAGGACTATGAATACGGTTATTATGTCATTAGTTCCTTGCCTTATTTTTGGAATTTTTAATGCAGGATATCAGCATAACTTAGCAATTGATGCGGCTAATGGAATTACTACACAGATATCACTTTTTGGCAACTTTTTAACTTTTGATAATTTGATGATTGGTTCCATGAAAGTACTTCCACTTGTAATTGTTTCATATGCAGTTGGTTTGACAGTTGAATTTATTTTTGCGGTAATTAAGGGTCATGAAGTGGAAGAGGGGTATTTAGTAACTGGTATGCTGGTACCTCTAATAGTGCCGATAGACCTGCCACTTTGGATGCTCGCAGTTTCGGTTGTTTTCGGAGTTGTGATTGGAAAAGAAGTATTTGGTGGAACGGGAATGAATATTTTAAATCCTGCACTAACAATCAGAGCTTTTTTATTTTTTGCTTATCCTACATGGATGAGTGGTGATAAAGTTTGGGTTTATGATGCGGTAGACCGAGCTGGTACACCTGAAGCTATTTCAGGTGAAACTATCCTAGGTAGCTATGCTCAAAATCAAGATATTGTTTATTCAATTTCAGATATGTTTTTTGGATTTATTCCAGGATCAATTGGGGAAACTTCCAAACTACTTATAATATTTGGTGCCTTATTTTTAATATTTAGTAAAATAGGTAGTTGGAGAATTATTCTGAGCACTCTAATGGGTGCTCTTGTTATGGGACTAATTTTTAACGGCGTAATTGAAGTTGGAATAATCTCCGATTCCAGTAAATTCTATGGCCTTATGAGTGTTCCTTTTTGGGAGCATTTGTTGATTGGAAGTATTCTATTTGGAGCTGTTTTTATGGCAACGGACCCTGTTACAGCTGCTCAAACTAACAAAGGAAAATTGATATACGGTTTTTTAATTGGTTTTATATCAATTATGATTAGAGTATTTAACCCTGCTTACCCCGAAGGTGTTTTCCTAGCTATTTTGTTAATGAATGTCTTTGCTCCGACTATTGATCATTATGTTATACAGTCAAATATAAAAATGAGATTAAATAGATTAAAACTTAAAACAGCATAATTATGGCAATTAATACTGAAAAAAATACCTATACACTCTTATTTGCAGTTGGACTGGTTATTATTGTTGGTACTCTCTTGGCTGCAATTGACTCGTCATTGAAAGATAAAATCAGAATTAATAAGATTCTTGAAAAACAACAAAATATATTATATGCCATTGGAATTAACGAAAATGAGGGTAATAGTGTAAAATTTATTGCTGCAGACAAAGCAGAACAAGAGTTTAACAAGTATGTTACCAAACAAATTTATATTCAAGGAGATGAGGTTATTGAGGACGATAAAGCTTACTTAATAGATGTAAAAAAGCAAAAAGCATTAGCTAAAGATCGAACTTACAAGAGAAAACTTCCATTATTTATCGCAGAGAAAGATGGGAGAAATCTTTATGTGGCACCAATCCGTGGTAAGGGACTTTGGGATGCGATATGGGCATATGTTTCAGTTGATGAAGATATGGTTATCAGAGGTATTTACTTTGATCATAAAGCCGAAACTCCTGGACTTGGAGCTAATATTAAGCAAAGATTTTTTATGGACGATTTTATTGGTGAATCATTATTAGATTCTCAGGGAAGCTTTAAAGGAGTAACTGTTTCCAAGACTAATTTAGATCCCAAAAATGAAGATAAATATGACAATGAAGTTGACGCAATTGCTGGTTCAACAATAACAGGCGATGGAGTAACTGCGATGATTAGAAGTGATTTAAGTTTATATCAACCCTATTTTAACTCTTTAAATAACTAATATGGGATTACTTTCAAAAAAAGATCGCCAATTAATTACAGACCCACTTTCGGATAATAATCCGATTACAGTTCAGGTCTTGGGTATATGTTCAGCATTAGCTATTACTGCTGAACTTGAAGCGTCTGTAGTTATGTCGGTTTCAGTATTATTTGTAATGGGTGTTGGTAATGTTGTTATATCAATGATTAGAAATATTGTTCCGTCAAAAATTAGAATTATTGTTCAATTAACGGTTATCGCAACACTCGTTATTATTGTTGACTTAGTACTTAAAGCCTATGCCTATGAATTAAGTAAGACCCTTTCAGTTTTCATTGGGTTGATAATTACAAATTGTATAATTATGGGAAGATTTGAAGCATTTGCCCTTGGTAATGGTTTATGGAGATCATTTTTGGACGGGATTGGTAATGCTTTTGGTTATGCGGTGATATTAATAATGGTTGGCTTCTTCAGAGAATTACTAGGTTCAGGTACCCTTTGGGGTATACCTATTTTAGGAGATCCTATTGATAAAACTTATTTATATGCATTTGGTTATGAAAATAACGGATTTATGTTGCTATCTCCGATGGCATTAATTGTAGTAGGAATCATAATTTGGGTGCAGAGAGCAAGAAGTAAACATTTAATCGAAGAATAAATGGAGCATATAGAATTATTTTTTAAGTCTGTTTTTATTGACAATATGGTATTTGCAACATTTTTAGGAATGTGCTCATATTTAGCTGTATCAAAAAAAGTTTCAACAGCGATTGGTCTTGGTGCAGCCGTCACCTTTGTTTTGGCAATTACTGTTCCTCTGAATTGGCTTCTTGATCAATATATTTTACAAGATGGTGCATTAGCATGGCTTCATCCAACTTTAATCGATTATGATTTGAGTTTTCTTTCTTTTATTATGTTTATTGCAACAATAGCGACTATGGTTCAACTTGTGGAGATTATAGTAGAAAAGTTTTCACCCTCCCTCTATAATTCACTTGGAATTTTTCTACCATTAATAGCAGTTAACTGTGCTATATTAGGAGGTTCACTGTTCATGCAGTCAAGGGAAATTGCCTCTATACAATTAGCTACAACTTATGGAGTAGGCTCAGGCTTCGGATTTTTTCTGGCTATTTTGGCAATTGCTGCAATTAGAGAAAAAATTAGATATTCATCTGTGCCTGGACCTTTAAGAGGCCTGGGTATCACATTTATAATAACCGGTCTCATGGCTATAGGTTTTATGAGTTTCGGGGGAATGTTAACTGGTGGTGATGAAGCACCAAAAGAAATTTTAGTTCAAAATGATGAATCAGAAAATGACAATATGAAGGAAGGTGAACAACAAGAAATAGTATATGAAATTAATAAAGATATAAATTAGAAAATGATTTTAGCAACATCTATAATGCAGTCAATTTTATTAGTAGTAGGAATTTTACTAGTTGTATCGTTACTTTTAATTTTAATTTTACTATTTGTAAAAGAAAAATTATCCCCTTCAGGCCCTGTCAAAATCAAAATTAACGGCGAAAAAGAAATCGAGGTTTCATCAGGTGATTCATTATTGACAACTTTAAGCGCCCAAAAGATATTTCTTCCATCAGCATGTGGAGGAGGAGGAACTTGCATTCAATGTGAATGCCATGTAAAATCTGGTGGAGGTGAGGCATTACCTACGGAAACTCCTCATTTTACCAGAAAAGAATTGCAATCTGGAGCAAGACTGGCATGTCAGGTAAAGGTCAAGCAAGACATGGATATTTCGATCCCTGAGGAAGTATTTGGTATTAAAAAATGGGAAGCTACGGTTGTAAGTAATTATAATGTGGCATCTTTTATTAAAGAATTTGTTGTTAGAATACCAGAGGATATGGATTATAAAGCTGGCGGATATATTCAAATTGATATACCTGAATCGGAAGTAAAATTCAGTGATATGAATATAACAGCTCATCCTGAAGAACACGACACAGCTGAAAAATTTAAATCGGAATGGGATAACTTTAAGCTTTGGCCTCTTGTGATGAAAAATAGTGAAACAATTGAGAGAGCATATTCGATGGCTTCATTTCCTGCTGAGGGAAGAGATATAATGTTAAATGTTAGAATTGCGACCCCTCCTTATGACCGAAAAGCAAATGATTGGATGGATGTTAATCCAGGGATAGCATCATCATACATATTTTCAAGGAAGCCTGGAGATAAAGTAACAATTTCTGGTCCATACGGTGAATTTTTTATTAATGAATCAGATGCTGAAATGCTGTATGTTGGAGGTGGAGCTGGTATGGCACCCATGAGGTCACACTTATATCATTTATTTAGCACATTACAGACCAGAAGAAAAATAACTTTTTGGTATGGAGGAAGATCTCGAAAGGAACTTTTTTATTTAGATCACTTCCATAAACTTGAAAAGGATTTTCCAAACTTCAAATTCTATGTAGCGCTTTCTGACCCTCTTGAAGAGGATAATTGGAAAGTGAAAAAAGATTTAAATTCTGAGGGAGATGGATTTATAGGTTTCATTCATAATTGTGTAATAGACCACTATTTAAGTGACCATGAATCTCCAGAAGATATTGAGTTATATTTCTGCGGTCCTCCGCTTATGAATCAAGCAGTTCAAAAAATGGGAGAAGATTTTGGTATTCCCGATGAAAATATCCGTTTTGACGATTTCGGAGGATAAACTTTAAATTATCTAACTTATTCCTTCTATGAAGAATATTGTATCTCTACTTTTTATTTTTCTTGTTATTTACTCTTGTAATAATCCTCGTCTTACAGCTTTAACAGGTCTTATTTACGGTACAACATATAACATTCAATTTTACAGCTCCACAAATGAAAATTTCTCAAAAGAAATTGATAGTATTTTGTCTGAAATAGACAACTCAATGTCAACATACAAGCCAAATTCTATAATTTCTAAAGTGAATAAAAATCAGAAACCTAAAATTGACCATCATTTTAAAAATGTTTTTAATTCTTCAAAAAAAATATACAAAGAAACTAATGGTAGATTTGATCCATCTATTGGGTTGTTAGTCAATTATTGGGGTTTTGGTCCTGAAAAATTTAATATTGAATCCGGTATTAAAGATGACAAGTTGCCTTGTCTGCTTGAAAAAGTAGGGTTTGATAAATTTGAAATTATTTATGATAATATCAAAAGACCGTTTGACTCATATATTGATTTTAACGCCATAGCTAAGGGCTATGCTGTCGATCAAATTGGGGATTTTTTAATAAAGCAAAAAATAGAAAATTATTTAATCGAAATTGGCGGAGAAATCATAGCCTCAGGGATAAATATGAATAAAAAGAAGCCTTGGGTTGTAGCTATAGATATGCCAAGATTTGACGGCGACAGAAGTATTTACAGTACCCTTGAGTTAAAAAATACTTCACTAGCATCTTCTGGTACTTATAGAAAATTTAAAATTGATTCTATGGGTAATCGATATGCTCATATAATCAACCCCCTTTCTGGTTACCCTAGCAAAACTAATATTTTAAGTGTTACAGTTAAAGCACCTTCCTGCATTGATGCAGATGCTTATGCAACTGCACTTCACACGATGACAATAGAGGAAATAAAAGATTTCTTCAATAATAATTCTAATATTTCATCTTTAGTAATCTTTGAGAATGATAATAATGAGCTTGAAGAATTAGAGTTGAATAGTTTTTATTAATTCTTATTTTCTGCAAACAGGAATTATTTCTCGATTGGGTAAGCAATATTTAATGATTTCTTCTGAGGTAAATTTAGAGGTGTACTCACATTTTTCGACCATGAAGCCTGCTTCTTCGAGTCTATCAAAAAAATCCATTCCGTATATTCTTACATGATCGTATTGTCCAAACGCTTTGTTTCTTTCTTTAGGATCCGTTATTGTAAAATCTTCATATGTCTTTTTATCTGAAATATTTATTGGTACTTGGAAAATTCCAATACCATCTTTTTTTAGCACGCGGTATAATTCCTGCATGGCTTTTTTATCGTCAATTATATGCTCTAAAACATGATTACATAAAATAAAGTCATAGGACTCATCATCCAGTGGTAAATCACAAATATCAGCCTTTATACTCGCTAGGGGTGAGTTTAAATCGATTGTATCATAGGATATATTTTTAAGTTTTTTAAATTTCTCAAGAAATGCAGCTTCTGGAGCAAAATGAAGAACTTTAAGGTCTTTGTTGAAAAAATCTGTTTCATTTTTTAAGTACAACCACAATAGTCTGTGTCTTTCCAATGAATATGTTGATGGTGATAGTGCATTTTCCCTTACATTATTATATCCATAGGGAAGAAATTTTCTAAAACTCGATCCGTCAATGGGATCAACATATTTATTCCCTCTTAAATATATTTTTATCAGCGGTTTCAAAAGAAAGCTTAATCTTGTTAAAATGCTTCTTGGAATTATATTAAGAATAATTTTTACTAAACTATTCATCTAAGAAAAGTGGTTATGAAATTCATCTTCTTCACTGCAAAAAATATTAAGTGAATCATAAATGTATTTAAAAGTTGAAAGAATTTCTGGTTGACCATTAATTATTGCAATGTTATGTTCGAAGTGAACACTAGGAAGATTATCCTTTGTCGTTATGGTCCAACCATCATTGTGTTGTATTATTTTATGAGATTTCATATTGATCATTGGTTCGATAGCAACCACCATAGCTTCTTGAAATTTTTTTCCTGTTCCTTTTCTCCCGTAGTTTGGCATTTCTGGCTTTTCATGCATTATTTTTCCTATTCCGTGCCCAACCAACTCTCTTACAACACCATATCCGTTTTTCTCACAATGATTTTGAATAGCATAACCAACATCACCTACACGATTTCCAGACTTAAATTCTTTTATGCCTAAATAAAGTGATTCCTTTGAAACTTTTAATAATCTTTTAATTTCGTCTGAAACTTCACCAACTGAAAATGTATATGCATGATCTCCATAAAA